>Ga0181520_10000444_pt1 | contig 91945 bp, 87 predicted proteins | sample PEATcosm2014_Bin_29_FD_132451 | JGI IMG/M metagenome (GOLD analysis project Ga0181520, IMG submission 132451) | Peatland microbial communities from MTU Mesocosm Facility, Houghton, MI, USA - PEATcosm2014_Bin02_30_metaG | ecosystem: Environmental > Terrestrial > Soil > Wetlands > Peat | place... | reverse complement strand
TCGAGGAATCTATCCCAAAACCGCCGAATCCAGTTCAAATCGACACCAAATAAAACAGGCTTTAACCCCTTGCGACAAAATACCTTTTCGGACTAAACTTCGCGCTTAACCGGACAGTAGTGGCCGTTATAAGGTTTGGAATGTAAGAACAATCCGGAACTTATGATAAATAAATCGTAACCATGTTAAAGTTTGGGAAACCATAGATGTCACTTGCCGAAACCCTTTCCCGCGTCCTCGAACGCCACGACGAATTGCGCGACGCTTTGTCGAAGCCCGGCATTGCGCCCGATGCGTTCGCCAAATTGTCGAAGGAATATTCCGACCTCACGCCCGTTTCCGAGGCAATCGCCGAATTGAACCGCGCCAAAAAAGAATTGGCCGATGCCGAAACCATGCTTTCCGATTCCGATATGCAGGCCGAAGCCAAACGCGAGATCGAAATTTTGCGCCCGCAAATCCCCGCGCTTGAATTGCGCGTGCAGAAAATGCTTCTGCCCAAAGACGCTGCCGACGAGCGAAACGCCATTCTTGAAATCCGCGCGGGCGCTGGCGGCGACGAAGCCGGATTGTTCGCCGCGTTATTGTTCGAAATGTACCGCAAATACGCCGCGCACAGGGGGTGGAAGTTCGAGGTCATGGAACTGTCCCAAAACGACATCGGCGGCCTGAAAGAAGGCATCGCGGAAATCAGCGGGCGCGGCGTTTTCGCAAGAATGAAATTCGAATCTGGCGTGCACCGCGTCCAGCGCGTGCCGCAGACGGAAGCCTCGGGACGCGTGCATACGTCCACCGCGACCGTCGCCGTTCTGCCGGAAATGGAAGATGTCGATATCGACATCGACGAAAAGGATTTGAAGATTGACGTGTATCGGTCGAGCGGCGCGGGCGGCCAGAAAGTCAACAAGACCGAAAGCGCGGTGCGCATTACCCATCTGCCCACAGGCGTCACTGTGGCGATGCAGGATGAACGTTCACAGCATAAGAATAAAGCCAAAGCGATGAAAATTTTGCGTGCGCGCATCTATGAGCAGCGGGAAACGGCGATTAAAGCCGCCCATGCGGCGGAACGCAAAGGCCAAGTCGGCACGGGCGACAGATCGGAGCGCATCCGCACGTATAATTTTCCCCAAGGTCGCGTCTCCGATCATCGCATCGAGATGACTTTGTACAAAATCGACGATGTCATCAACGGCGAAGGGTTGGACGAATTCATCGACGCCCTGATCACGCGCGACGAAGCCGAAAAGCTCGCGGAGCTTGGCAACCAATGACGCTGGCCGAATTTCTCGCAGCCTCGACGGATAAACTCAAACAAGCGGACGTCGACAATCCCCAGCTCGACGCGCGGGTGCTTATGAGCTATGCGTTGAAGTGCGACGGCGCGCAGATATTAAGCCAGTCTCTGCGCGTTCTCATTCCCGAAGAAATAAATGTTATCAGTTGGTTTATCGAACGTCGCGCGGCGGGAGAACCCGTCGCCCGCATCATGGGCAAACGCGAATTCTGGGGATTGGATTTCGGATTGAACGAAGCGACTTTGGATCCGCGTCCGGATAGCGAGACTTTGGTCGAAGCGGTTTTAGAGCTTTGCCAGAAAAGAAAACGCATCCTCGACCTCGGCACGGGAACGGGATGTTTGCTCCTGGCGTTGTTGCATGAGATGCCGAATGCCGTGGGCGTCGGCATCGATATTGCGCCCCGCGCGGTCGAACAGGCCGCGAAAAACGCTGTTGCGCTGGGACTTGGCGGTCGCGCTGAATTTCGCGCAGGCGATTGGCTGACGGGCATCACGGAGAAATTCGACATCATTATCAGCAATCCCCCCTATATCTCCACGTCCGAAATCCCAACCCTCATGCGCGAAGTGCGCGAGTTCGACCCCCTCTGCGCGCTCGATGGCGGCGAGGACGGTCTTGCTTGTTACCGTTTGCTGATTCTGCAACTGGCGGATTATTTAAATCCCGAGGGCCTTGTCGCTTTTGAAGTCGGCTACGGACAAGCGCAGCACGTCACGGATTTATTCCGGCAAAACGGGTTCACGAGCATCGCGACGCACAAAGATTTGGGCGGGATTGAGAGATGCGTTGTTTGCTATAAGCCATAACATTTCACAAAATTGGATAGTTTTCCGATCTCGAAGGTTGAGGCGAAAATCGAAATTAGCGCGATTTGCAGCCCAACAAGCGAGATCGGCCCCTCACATGTCCTGATAATTAGGTCCCCCGCCGCCCTCAGGCACGCACCAATCGATATTCTGCGAAGGATCCTTGATGTCGCAGGCTTTGCAATGCACGCAATTGCTCGCGTTGATTTGCAAACGCGGATTTTTGCCGTCGGCATCGCAGACGATTTCGAACACGTTTGCAGGGCAATAGCGCGATTCTGGAGAATCGTAGAGAGCGATGTTGACGTCATTCTCGGTCTTCCAATCGCGCAACCTTAGATGCGCCGGTTGATTTTCCTCGTGATGCACATTCGAAAGATACACGGAGGACAAACGGTCGAAGCTGATGACGTTGTCGGGCTTCGGATAGCCGATTTTCGTGCATTGTTTGGCCGGTTTCAGCGTCTTGTGATCGGCGTGATTGTGGAACGTCCAACATGTATGGCCGCGCAAAATCATGCTATCTATCGCGCTGTAAATCAGGCCGCCCCAAAGCCCGAAATGAAACGACGGGCGGATGTTGCGCGCGGCGCGCAGTTCGGGCCATAGCCAGGATTTTTCCAATCGCATTTGGTATTCGACAGCTTCGGTTTTACCAGTTGCTAATGCTTCTGCCAATGCTTCCGCAGCGATCATGCCCGATTTCATCGCCGTGTGCGTTCCCTTGATCTTGGGCATGTTCATAAAACCAGCGGTGTCTCCCACCAGCAAGCCGCCCGGAAACGTCAGGCGCGGAATGGATTGGAATCCGCCTTCGCAAATCGCCCGCGCTCCGTAGGAAATGCGTTTTCCACCTTCAAGAATCTTATGGATTTTCGGGTGCTGCTTGAAACGTTGGAATTCTTCGAACGGCGACAGATACGTATTTTCATAATCAAGTCCCGTGATATAGCCGAGCGCAAGGAGATTGTTTTCGAAGAAATAGACGAACGATCCGCCATAGGTATGCGCATCGACGGGATACCCAACCGTATGCATCACGCGCCCTGCGCGATGCCGCGCGGGATCGAGTTCCCAGATTTCCTTGATGCCGATGCCGTAGGCTTGCGGATCGCAATTTTTGTCCAGCCCGAACTTTTCCATCACTCTTTTGGTCAAAGAGCCGCGGCAACCTTCGGCTAAAACCGTTTGCTTGGCGCGAAGTTCGACGCCGCGCGCGAAGCGTTCGGTCGGTTTTCCGTCTCTACCGATGCCGACGTCGCCCGTGGCGATACCTGCAACCGCGCCTTTTTCATCATACAAAACTTCGGCTCCGGCAAAGCCGGGATATATTTCGACGCCAAGAGATTCAGCCTGAGCCGCCAACCATTTGCCGAAACGCCCGAGGCTGATGATGTAATTGCCGCGATTGTTCATCAAAGGCGGCGTAGGCAGGCGCACGAGTAATTTTTTGGTCAGGAAGCAAATCCAGTCTTCTTTAATGGGAACGGCCAAAGGTGCTTCGAGAGCTTTCCAGTTTGGGAACAGTTCGTTGAGCGCGCGTGGTTCGATGGCAGCGCCCGACAGTAAATGTGCGCCGACCTCGGAGCCTTTTTCTATCACGCAAACCGAGATTTCGCGCTTTTGCGCCTGCGCCAATTGTTTAAGTCTGATTGCGCACGACAGTCCTGCTGGCCCCGCCCCGACGATAAGCACATCATAGGACATCGCTTCGCGCGGCGTTTGGTCAGGAATTGTCATGAAGGTCGCTGGGATTGTCGTCGAGGAGAACATCCGATTTATTCCGCATCTCTATCGCGCGTTGCGGAAATAAGATGCCTTCCAAATGATCGCATTCATGTTGCCAGATACGGGCGTGAAACCCCGAGGCTTCGAGCGCAACCGGATGGCCCTCGATATCAAATCCTTTGATGCCGATTGTCTTGTAACGCGGCACAAGACCCTGCTTTTCGGGTACGCTCAGACACCCTTCCCACCCATTCTCCGTCGTTTTGTCGAGGATCGCGAGGATGGGATTGACGATTATGGTCAAAGGAACCGGGGCTTCGCCGGGATAACGCTCGTTACTCTCGAAACCGCCAACGATAACCACGCGAAGATTTTCGCCGATCTGCGGGGCTGCTATGCCGACGCCGTTCGTGGCGCGCATGGTATCCAGCATATCCCCCGTCAAGGCTCTAAGCTTGGGCGTCGCAAATTCCGTCACCGCTTCCGACGGCGCGGCAAGTTTCGGATCGCCTATTTGGACGACAGGAACGACAGCCATACTGGTTTCTCCCCTCGGCGTATATATAGCGCGCTTAGGAGGCAAAGTTTAGCTTTATAAGAGAAAAAGCAACGGAAAAGTTGCCGAAGAGCCAGCCCTATAAATAAGATAGAGCCTGTTCAGAATCCCGCTGCGGCTAAGGATTTTCAGCGTTTTCGGGAACCGCAACGTAAGCGTATGTTTAAATACGTGCGTAGCGGAAGCGCAGAAAACGCTGAAAAGCCGACGCCGCAGTTAGGGATTATGAATAGGCTCTCACTGGCCGGTCGGGCCTGTCGGCCCCATATTCATCCCCATGCTCGGGCGAACCTTTTGTTCCCGCTGGTTTTTAAAACTCCGTTTATCGCGAACCAGCTTCAGATCCTTGGACATTTTTTCGCCAAATTCGATAATCCAGTTGATAAGGGCGAAGGATTTCGCGTTGGTCTTGGTTTGCTTCCACGCCACCGACAAATTGGCCGACGCGCGCATCGGCCAGTCGTTGAAAAATTCGGCGACGGCTTGAACCACGGCGGTCACGTCCAGATGCCGCCAATCGGCCATAACGGCTTTAAGCCTGAGCGGCGTAATTTTGATTCCGCCGGCGCCAGCGCCGGCTTTGCCGCGGCCCCAACTGTCGGCATCGCCTTCTCCGGAATCGCCGCCTTTTTTCTTCTTGCGGCGGGCTTCGTCTTCGTTTTCGTCAACGGGATCGGTCATGTATGTTTTTCCTTTTCAATACTTTCATTCATTAATGATTTTTCCGTTTCTCAGGAAAAGAAAGCTGGTGTCGTATCCTTCGACCGGCTTTTTATTTTCCATGCGGATGATAAGTATCTTGTTTATCTTCATCAGGAAGTTATGCATCTCGTCGGTCGCTTCCCATTCGATGGGATAGGTGTCGCCGGTGTCGTAAATGATCTCCAGCCGCCTTTTATCGACATGATAACCGACCCAAAGAGGCGTCGCCTCAAAAGGTTCATCATGGACAAGGCACATCTTTCCACGAGCGTTAACGACAAGGCCAATATTCACGGAACAACAAGCTCCCAACCAAAAAAAGGGGCGAAAACACGGGCATTCTCCCCCCAGATAGTTAATGTCTGGTGAATAAAGCCTTATCAGGCTTTGCGGCGAGCCTTAAAGGCCGCCGTTAACGTTCCGTCATCCAGATAATCCAATTCGCCCCCGACAGGAAGCCCGTTGGCAAGTTTCGATACCAGAGCACCCGCCGAAACGAGGCCTTCCGCGACATAATGCGCCGTCGCCTGCCCTTCGACCGTCGCGTTAAGAGCAAGAATTACCTCTTTGGTTTCATTGGTTTTTACGCGTTCAATTAATTTTTCGATATGAAGATCGGCGGGACGGATGCCGTCAAGCGCCGACAGCGTTCCTCCCAATACGTGGTAGAGTCCGCGATAGGCGTTGCTGCGCTCGAGAGCCCATAAATCCGCCACGTCCTCGACCACGCAGATGAGCGTCCGGTCGCGTCCCATATCGACGCAAATTTCGCAAGGATCGCTTCCGCCCAAATTTCCGCAAACGCCGCAAATTTTAACGTCCTGCGCCGCGCGGGTCATCGCCTCAATCAGAGGCAGCATGACAGCCTCCCGCTTTTTCAAAAGATGCAAAACCATCCGCCGCGCCGACCGAGGTCCGAGGCCCGGCAGCTTGGAAAGATGTTTCATAAGTTGGTCGAGAGGGGACATCAGATCGGTAACTTCATACCCGGCGGCAACTGCAATCCGCCCATCATTTTTTGCGTTTCCTCGGCGATTTGCTTTTCGGCCTTGGTTTTGGCGTCGTTGACCGCCGCGACAATCAAGTCTTCGAGCATTTCTTTTTCCGACGCGTCGATCAGTTTGGGATCGATCGCGATTTTGCGCATCTCGGCTTTGCCGTTCATCGTAACGACAATCATGCCGCCGCCCGATTGCCCCGTAACCTCGACATCGCCCAGGCGGTTTTGCATGTCGGCCATTTTGGCCTGCATATCCTGCACCTGTTTCATCATTTGACCGATATTCATCGCTTAATCCTCACTATCGTTAAAAGGCAAATCTTCGGAAATTCCATCTTCGGCCAACGGCGTCTCTTGCGCAATCCCCCTTTGCCGCAAGGCGACGACTTTTGCTTTCGGAAAAGCGCCGAAAACGGCCTGCATCAACGGATGCTCGCGCGCGCGTTCCTGGCGTTTAGTCTCGGCTGCGCGGTCTTGTTCGACCAACGTGGGATCGCCGGTTTCGGACGAGAGAGAAACCACCCAGCGTTGCCCCGTCCATTCAGTCAGAAATTTTCCGACGCGCCCCGCAAAATTCGGCGGCGCATCCGCGTTTACGCGCAATTCCAGCAAGCCCGGCGCGCAGCGCACCAGATGCGCCTGCCCATAAAGAAGCGCATGCAGCCCCGCTTCGCGCTTTTCGGCGAACAACGCGACAATTTCGCGATACGTTATCGGTTCGGGAAAAGTTTCGACTTGCGGCGCGGGAGATGCGACGGCAACGTTGCCGCCGCCGCCCAAAGCCAGCTTGGTTTTGCCTCCTCCGCCTGAAGGCGGAGAAACATTCCCCGTACTGCCCTCTGCCCAGCCCACATCTTTCAACTGCTTCACGAGATCGGCGGGGGAAGGAAGATCGGACGCATAAGCCAGACGGATTAAAACCATTTCGGCGGCTTCGGCCGGATGCGCGGCGCTTTGGACTTCATTGATGCCTTTCAGCAAAATCTGCCACGCGCGCGCCAACGCCGGAATTTTCACGTCCCCAACTTCGGTCAATAACGCACGGTCGTATTCGGGAAGGCTTGGATCGGCGGCGAAATCGGGGATGACCTGCCCGCGCGTCAACAGATGAACCAACTCGCACATATCCTGCAAAATCTGCACGGGATCGGAGCCGGAGAGCTGCATTGACGCGAAAGTTTCCAAAGCCCCTTTCATCTCGCCGCGCAGAATCTGGCGGCACAAGGCGATGCTTTGGCCCCTGTCGGCGAGGCCGAGCATGTCTTTCACGTCCGCCGCCGTAATGACGCCGTTGCCGCGCGCAATCGCCTGATCGAGCAGGCTCAAACCGTCGCGTACCGAACCATCCGCCGCAAGCGCGATCATCTTGATCGCTTCGCTTTCGGCTTTTGTCTTCTCCAATTCAGCGATTTTGGCAAAATGCGCGGCCAAGGTTTCGCTATCGACGCGGCGCAAATCGAAACGCTGGCAGCGCGAAATGACCGTGACCGGAACTTTGCGGATTTCGGTCGTGGCGAAGATGAATTTCGTATGCGGCGGCGGTTCTTCGAGCGTTTTGAGAAGCGCATTGAACGCGTTCTTCGACAACATATGGACTTCGTCGAGGATGTAGATTTTAGTACGCGCCGAAACGGGGCCGTAGCGCACGCCATCGATGATGTCGCGGATATCTTCGACGCCGGTGCGCGAGGCCGCGTCCATTTCCAGAACATCGACGTTGCGGTCTTCCAAAATCGTGCGGCAGGAATCGCATTCCCCGCACGGATGAACGACGGGGCCGCCCTTGCCGTCCTTGCCGGTACAATTGAGCGCGCGCGCGATGATACGCGCCGTCGTCGTCTTGCCGATGCCCCTTACGCCCGTCAGCATCCACGCGTGCGGCAAACGGCCCGTTTCGATGGCGTTTGTCAAAGTCCGCACCATCGCTTCCTGACCGATCAGCTCATCGAACGTGGCGGGTCGGTATTTGCGCGCCAGCACGCGATAGGCAGGCGTTGCCATTTCCTCTTCGGGATGAAGTTTAGACATTATTTTTCGCCTGTTTCATGCCACACTCGATGATGATCGGCTCGTAATCGAGAGCCTTGATGAATTTCAAAAAATCCGCAGAACGCAATGTTGTCGAAGCCGCATTATGCAGAGGATGATTCGTAATCTTTTCGCACGCTAACATCTCTTCGTCGAGGATGATTTTAACACGCTTATCGGCATCGTTCAAAAGGGCAAAGGGCGTTACTGAACCAGGGGTTAGCCCCAGAATCTCCGCCAGCATTTTCGGCTTGGCGAAAGAAAGCCTCCCAGCCCCGATGCGCTTTGCGATTTTCCCCAAATCGGCGCGTTTGTCCTCAAGGATAACAACCAGCCAAAATCCGCCCTTCCCGTCTGTCAGAAAAAGGCTTTTGCAATGCGTGCCTGGAATTTTGTCATGCCAGCCGCGCCCCTCTTCAACTGTAAAAATCGGCGGATGCTGCGTGGTTTGATGTTCAATGCCGAGACGATCCAGAAAAGAAAAAAGCTGTTCGGGCGTGCAAGGCATTAAAGAATTGTCCTCTTATTAATCGCAAGTGGGAGATCGGCAGCGACTCGGATCGAAAATGTTACGGCTGCTGCCTTTCGGCCCTGACCGGGTTGGCATCGGATTCGCCCGCGCCGACCTCCCGAGATGCTTATAGCAAAAAAGCGGGAAGAGAAGAGTCAAAAAGCAATGGCTATTTGTCCGTCGAAATATCGAAGATTTCATTCAAAACAACAGGGATTCCGGCAATAATATCCTCGGCAATCAGTCCCGGGCCGTGGAGCGCGGCAACTCGCCCGTGCATCCATGCGGCTGCCGCGGCGGCTTCAAACGCGTTCATTTTCTGCGCGACGAGACCGAGGATCATTCCCGCCAGAACGTCGCCAGCCCCCGCCGTCGCCAGCCAGGGTGGTGCGTTGCGGTTAACGATAATATCGCCTTTCGGGGAAGCAATAACGGTTTCGGATCCTTTTAATAACACCACGCATCCGGCTCGTTCGGCTGCGGCAAGGGCGCGGGAAATTTTGTCGCCTTCAATTCCGTCAAACAATCTGGCAAATTCCCCCTCGTGCGGCGTCAGAACGCATTCGGCGTGCAATTTTGCAAACAACAGTTTCTGTTTGTTCGCAAAATTGGTCAATCCGTCGGCATCCACCACCGTCGGGCGCTTGGCTTCCAGCGCAATCAGAATTTCTTCCGTTTCCGAAGGGCCGGGCCCAAGACCCGGGCCGATCAAAAGCGCCGGATGGCGCGCATCGTTGATCAAGGCTTGCCACTCCCGCATCGTCTCGCAAGGGCGGGAAATCACGCTTTCCAAAGCTCCGGCGTATATCGGCAAGACCGAAACGGGCGCCGCGAGCGTCACAAGTCCCGCCCCTGCGCGTTGCGCCGCGCGCGCGGCCAGACGAGAAGCTCCTGTCATAACAGAGCCGCCCCGGATCAGCGCCGTGCCGCGGCTGTATTTGTGGCTGTCGGCCTTGGGAAAAGGGAAGAGTTTGAGCCACACTTCGGGCTCATTTTCTTTAACCGCGTTTGCGAGAGCCGCGCTCATGGTTTTTCATCCTCTATTGGTTTTGCGTCTGGTTTCGTTTCCGTTTTTATCTCTTCTTTAACTTCGATCTTGGCTTTCTCTTTCGCGTCAAGCAAAGCTTTCACCTCGTCGCCCAGCGCGGCTTCCGTCAACGGCTGCGAGGACGGGGTCAGAACGTTCTCCACTTTGCCGTCTTTGCCGATCACATAAGTTACGGGAACATCTGTCAAAGTAACAAGTTCGTTTTTTTTGACGGCGCCCAGCATCGCCGCCGGAAAGGAAAAAACGCGCATGACTTGATCGACCTCGCCGCGCGCGCGGGAACGGTCGGCGCTGACCGCAAGGACTTCCAGCCCCTTGGCGCGATAGCCGCGCCAAACGGCTTCGAGCGCGGGCATTTCGTCGCCGCACGGGACGCACCACGTCGCCCAGAAATTCACGATGACGACTTTGCCTTTGAGCGCCGAAAGATCAAAGCTCTTTCCGTCGAGCGTCGTCCCAACGAAGGCAGGGGCCTCTTGTCCCACGATGGCATCGGCGCGGGCCGCGCCTACAGAGAAAAGCCCGCATACTCCCGCGACAATCGCCAAAGCCGGAAATTTCATGCGCATCGCCTTTCTCCTCTTGCCGGACCGCACTATAGCAAAACAACTTGCAATATTCTCCATTGTTTTATGTTTTGCAAAACGATAGGTTCTCTCTGAATTCAGGAAACCTCCGTTATGAATACGAAAATTCTCGATTGGTTAAAGCAAAATCTCAAGACGCGGCGGGATTGGGGCATAGCTTTGACCGCCCTTACTCCTCTTGCGATGATAGGCCGCGCGCCCGCCGACTATACCGCCAGCGCAGCGGCGATTCTTTTCCTTTTCGACAGCATTCTCCGCTGTGAATGGAAGTGGATGAAACAACCGTGGGTGATTGCGGCCCTTCTTTTATGGGTTTACAGCGTCGTCCGCGCCGCCTTCGTTTCCGACGGAGGCGCGGGCTTGTTTGCGGCTTTTGTCTGGCTGCGTTACATCGTTTTTGCCGCCAGCGTTGTCGAATGGACTCTTGCCGAAAAAAGGGGGCGGTCTTGGCTTCTTTATACGACGGCGGGATCCGTTCTGTTCCTGTCGGTTGACGGCCTTATTCAATATGTTTTCGGGCACGATATTTTGGGACATGGGATTTGGGACAATTTCCGCCTGACCGGAATCTATACGCGCCCCATTTTGGGCATTACTATCGCCAATCTTTTTGCTCCTGCAATTTTCTGGTTATTGGATCGCAAACAAATCTTTCTTTCTATTTTGCTGGCTGACGTCTGCCTTGCCGCCGTTTTTTTCAGCGGCGACCGCATGGGACTCGTTCTTGCCGCTTTCGTTATGCTGGTATGGATTTTCTTCCTCATGCACATTAGAGCAAAGCGCTGGAGAAACCTTGCCGCGACCTTTTGCCTCTTCGCTGTATTAATTTCTCTTCCGCATCTTTCCCCAACCCCTATTCAATCGCCTATCGAACGGCAAGTTCAATCGACGGCCGCCGCCGCCGAAGACATCGGTTCCTCGCCTTACGGCCTTGTGTGGCATAGCGCGTGGAATGTCGGAAAAGAGCATCCCTTTTTTGGCGTCGGCATGAGGCAATTTCGCGTGTTTTGCCCCGATGAACGCTTCGGCCCCGTCTTAGACCCCAAAACCGGAGCGCCGCGCTGTTATACGCATCCCCATAACCCATACATGGAATGGTTCTCGGAAGGCGGGATCGCGGGTTTGCTGTGTTTTGCGGGCTTTGTCCTGACGGTGACGGTCGGCATAGGGCGGCGCTTGCACTCGCGAGAGTCCGATCTTATCCTTTGGGGAATCGCCGCGATGCTGGCTATTCGATTGATGCCGCTTTTTATCTCGACCAGCTTCTTTAATAACTGGTCAGCAATCCCCTTCTGGCTCGCCGTAGGATGGGCCATGAGTTATAAGGTCTCCTTCCGCAAACCTGCGCCGTAAATCCGATGAAAGAGTCGCTTCTCATATCCCTCTCCCTCATTCCGACGAGTTTCTTTCTCGTCTTGATGCTGACGGGCTGGGTGCGGGACATTTTGTTGAAGCGCGCCGTGCTCGATGTCCCGAACGGCCGCAGTTTGCACAAAGACCCCGTGCCGCGAGGGGGAGGATGGGCGCTTTTGATCGTTCTCTTCCCTGCGCTTATTTGGGCGAGCAGGCTCTTCGACGCCGACGCGCGGCATTTCGGGCTGATTGCAGCCCTTTTTCTGCTGGCTGCCGTTTCGTGGATCGACGACCGCAAGCATGTCAGCCCCATGATGCGGCTTTCCATGCATATTTTGGCGGCCTGCCTTGGCAGTTTCTCTTTTTCGCCGCAGGAAATGCTTTTCGGCGGAATTTTTCCGTTCTGGCTCGACCGCACGGCGATGATTTTAGGCTGGGCGTGGTTTGTCAATCTGTACAATTTTATGGACGGCATCGATGGCATCACGAGCGTCGAAACCGTTTCCGTCGCTATGGGTTTATGCCTTGTCTTCGCGCAGGCCGGACTCAACGATCCGTTCGCCGGTTTTCTGTTCTTGACCCTAACAGGCGCCTGTCTGGGTTTTCTGGCGCACAATTGGCCTCCTGCAAAAATCTTTTTGGGAGACATTGGAAGCGTTCCTCTGGGCTATCTGGTCGGATTTTGCCTTTTGTCGATCGCGGTCAAGGGACATTTGGCCGCCGCGCTTATCTTGCCTCTTTATTATCTGGCCGACGGAAGCCTTACGCTTGTCCGGCGCGCCCTTCGCGGCGAAAAAATATGGCAAGCGCACCGCGAGCACTTCTATCAAAAAGCCGCTCTGGGAGCCGGAGCGCACGGCAAGGTCGTCGCTTGCATTATCGCCGCCAACTGCGGGCTTGTCGCCGCGGCTCTCCTTTCGGTCTCGCGACCTTTGGTAGGCTTTTGCGTCGGCTTTCTGATTGTCGCGGGTTTACTGGTGAAAATGCTTAAAATGGCGGGAACTGTTGAAGAAAAATCTTAAGCCTTTTGTTGCCTCCGCTCGCGTTTTCGTTTAATCCATGGGCGTATTAAGATATTCACAAGGGCTTTCCATGTCCCCCGGACTTTCCGATATCGTCGAGGCTTTCAAAAAACCCGGCCTTATTTTTTATATGGCTTGGTCGGACATCCGCGCGCGTTATAAACGCAGCGTTTTGGGGCCGTGCTGGATCACGATCAGCACCGCCATCGGCGTCGTAGGCTTGGGCTTTATCTGGAGCGCTTTGTTCAAGATGGACAGGGCTTCTTACATTCCTTCGCTGACCGTCGGCCTTATTCTCTGGCAGTTTTTTTCCGGATGCATCGTTGAATCGGCGTCCGTCTTCAGCCGACAGGCGAATATCATCCGGAATTTGCGCCTTCCGATATCGCTCCATTCGGCGCAGCTTGTCCTGCGCCATATAATCAATCTGGCGCATAACCTGCCGCTGTTCTTTCTTGTCGCCATCATTCTCGGCAAACCGCTAACGCCGGTTTCTCTGGAGGCTATTCCAAACTTCATTCTGGTTGTCGTCAATTTATTCTGGATATCGCTGATAGTTGGCATTTCGGGCGCGCGTTTCCGCGATTTGGAATATTTCATCAGCATGATCATGCCGCTTTTGATGTTTTTCAGCCCCGTGATGTACAGGCCGAATGCCCTGCCCTCTTTCATGGGCAAGTTTATGTGGCTTAATCCTCTGGCCGATATGATCGAAATCGTCCGCTATCCGCTTTTGGGGGAAAGCACGCCTCTTTTTCTTTACGCCGTTAACATTGGCATGTTGATTGTCGGCGGAACGCTCGCGCTTATGCTGTTCAACGCCAAGCGCAACCGCATCGCTTTTTGGGTATAACGCATGGCAACCTCCCTCAATTTCGAAAACGTCACGGTTCAATACCCGATCTACAACAGCCATAGCATGTCGTTGCGCAATCAGTTGATCCGCATCAGCACGGGAGGCCTTATTGAAAGCGAGACCCGCCACGTCCAGCTCGTAACGGCGTTGAAAGACGCGACTTTCGACATTAAGGAAGGCGATTCAGTCGGTTTGATCGGTCATAACGGCGCGGGAAAAAGCACGTTGTTGCGCACGATGGCGGGCGTTTACACCCCCATTCGCGGGCGCGCGGCGAGGACAGGCCGCGTGGCAACGATGCTGGATTTGGGAGCTGGCATGGATCCCGAACTTTCAGGCTATGAGAACATCATGCGCATGTCGATGCTCTTGGGCTTGAATAAGACGGAAATCCGCGAAAATTTGAAAGACATCGAAGACTTCACGGAACTCGGCGACTTTCTGCAATTGCCCGTGCGCACCTATTCGGCGGGCATGGCGACGCGGCTGATGTTCGCCGTAGCGACTTCCACGAAGCCCGATATTCTTCTTGTCGACGAAATGTTCGGAACGGGCGACGCGGAATTTCAAGCCAAAGCGAAAGAGCGCATGATCAGTCTTATCCGCTCCGTCGGAATTTTCGTTTTCGCCTCGCACAGCCTTGATGTCGTCAAGCAATATTGCAACCGGTTTTTTTATCTCGAGCATGGGGTGGTCAGAGAGATTTTGCGGGATGAAGTCGAGGCGAAAAAAAACTGATCCCAAGGAAAGCTGCATGAAGGAAATGGATACCGGTCTTGCGCAAGATACAACGGCCTTGATCCTCGCGGGCGGAAAAGGCACGCGCATCGCAGCTTTAGTTCCCAACCTTCCTAAACCGATGGTCGAAGTCGCGGGTCAGCCTTTTCTTGAATGGGTTCTGCGCCGCCTGACGCGAGAAAAGATCGCTGAAATCGTTTTGTCCATCGGCTACAAGGCCGAGGTCGTCATCCAATGGATGGAAAGCCGCGACATGACGCCTTTTCCGGCGAAACTTCGCTATCTCCGGGAAAACGAGCCTTTGGGAACGGGCGGGGCGATTGCCGAAGCCTTGCCGTCGATCGCGACGCCGTATGTGCTTATTCTGAACGGCGATACGTTGCTGCTGGCGGATTTTTTGCCTGCCGTCGGAAGAATGGCGGATGAAAAACTGAACGGGATGATACTGGCGCGCACGGTCGAGGATACCGGAAGATATGGCCGGTTGCGAACGGAGAACGGGATTTTAAAAGAATTTCAGGAAAAGCAGGCCGGACGCGGCCTGATCAACGGCGGCGTTTATGCTTTTCAAACCGCGTGGCTGAAAACACATTTGAACGCGGGCATATCCAGTTTTGAAATCGATGTCATCCCCCGCTTGCTCAAAGACGGCGCCAAAATCGGAATTGAGGCGACGGAAGCGCCTTTTATCGACATCGGCACGCCCGAAACTCTCGCCGCAGCCGGAGATTTCGTCCTTAAACATAAAGGATGTTTTTCATAACGACTTTCTTTCCCATTGCCGAACGCAGAGAGGGTCCGTATGATCGGGCCGATATGCGCGGCCCCAAATTTATTGAAAGGCGCTTATGAGCTACACAACCATACGCACCCCCCTGCGGATCAGCTTTTTCGGCGGCGGAACCGATTATCCCGAATATTTCCGCGACCACCCCGCCGCCGTTTTGGGCATGGCCATCAACCGCTACGTTTATATTAACGCCTTGCGGCGCCCCGCTTTTCAGAGCCATGAATTCATTATGTCTTATTCGCAGCTTGAGCGCGTCGCCAACATCGCCGACATCAAGCACCCGGCTTTGCGCGTTGCCCTTGAAGCTTTCAATCATACCTGCCCCATCGATTTGTCCACTTTGGCCGATTTGCCCGCGCAGTCCGGTTTGGGAAGTTCAGCCAGCTTTATGGTCGGCCTGATCAATCTTCTGGCGACGCTTAACGACAAATCTATGACCAAACTGCAAATTGCCCAAATGGCTATCGAACTGGAACGCGAAAAACTCAAGCATACGTGCGGCGTTCAGGATCAGCTTCACGCCGCGTTCGGGGGCATCAATTATTTCGAACTCACGGGCGGGCGGATTCGCATCAATCCGATCCTGATGACCGCCGAGCGCCTGCAAATTTTCCGCGACTCTCTGGTTCTTGTTTTTACGGGATTGACGCGCAGCGCTCCGCAGGTTCTGAAAGAACAGATGGAGGCGACTTCTTCCGGCAAGATCGGCAAAGACCTGAATTGCTATTACGAAATGGCTCAGGAGGGAGTGCGCCTGCTCGAAGAAAGCGCGGAAGATTCTTTTATCCAGTCTTTCGGCGAATTGATGCACGAAGGTTGGCAGCGCAAGCGCCATTTTTCCGGCTCCATGAGCAATTCCAACATCGACGACCTCTACGAAAAAGGACGCCGCTGCGGAGCCTACGGCGGAAAATTGTGCGGCGCGGGCGGCGGCGGATTTGTTCTCTTTATCGTGCCGCCGGAAAAACGCAGCTCTTTTATTTCCAATTTCGAGCCCGAACGCATTCTCGAAGTCGATTTGGACACGCAAGGAACGTCGGTTTTAGCCCATGTCGCGTCGCCGCTTCCCAAAATCGGGGCCGCTTCGCAGGAAACGCCCGCTTCAAAGCCTGTCTCGAAAAAAATGCGTTCCGTAGCCTAGGTTTCCTGATGCCAAAACAGATTGCGATGATCTGCCCGACCCTCGCCGATCAGGGCGGTCACGAATACGATTATACCGCAATGATCGCTTCGGCGGCGCTTGCGCAAGGGATGGATTCTCTTTCGATCCTTCCGGCCCGCGCGGCAGGACAGTTTCAACTGCCGGGGAGAACCGAAGCGGTGCTGCCGGATTATTCTTATCCGAAGTCGGTTTTTCCGTGTTTGGTCAAAGCGGCAATGCGTATCCTTTGTTATTTTTATGTTTTTTTCCGTTACAAAAAGCCGGAAACGCTCTGGTTTATCCACAGCACATCGCGTTACGAAGCGGCGGTTATGGCTGCCGCCTGGATGCTTTTTCCGCGCGGAAAACAGAAACTCGTTCTTTTCATCAGGCAGGAAATTGAAGCTTCCAAATGGATTCTTATCGGACTTTTAAAGCTCGCCGCTCGGCGCGGAGTGCTTTTTGTCAGCGACAGCAGCGACCTTACCGAACGCATGTCGGAACAGTTTCGCTGTCCCGTGGCTCTTCTTCCCATCCCTATTCTTCTGCCCAAAATGCTTCGACGGGACAACGCCGCCGTTCTTTGCGGCTACTTCGGAGCCAAACGCCCGTCGAAAGGCTTTCAGAATTTGCCCGCGCTTGTCGATGCGATGCGCGCGATCGAACCGTCGGCGTGTTTTGTCATTCAGGCCTATCAACACCGCGACGATAAGCCGGACGCGGCGATAGACGGTCTAACGGAGCATTTCAGAAAAGCCCCGGATATCCGGTTGATCGAGCAGCCTCTCGACGGCGAGGCTTTCGGGAACGAAGTGGCGGCTTGTTCGATCGTTCTCCTGCCCTATCCCGCTGAAATTTACCGGACGGCGACATCGGGCATTTTCGTCATGGCTGTCGCCGCAGGCGCCGTCGTCGTTGTTACCGAAGGAACGTGGATGGCGCGGCAAGCGAAAAAATTCGATTTCAGCCGTGTCGTTTTTCTGCCGGACAATCCAAGCCCCGAACAGGCGGGTAAGGTCCTGCGGCAGGCTCTGGCGCTTTTGAAAAATCCCCCTCCCCTCACGGAACGCGAGATTCTTTGGCGCGCCAACCAATCGGCGGAGAATGTGTTAAATCTCCTTGGAATCTTCGGGACAACAACTGGGTTACAAACCTAATCACGTTTAATACTTGTCATTGCGAAAATCATCGGCGGTTTAAAAGGAGGCAAAATGCGTAACTTAATAAAAAAGGGCCTGATGAGGTTGCTGTCCGAAGAAATCATGCAGAAAGTTCGGCGTGAATATACTGTCATGCCCAGATTTGGCTTTCACCAACCCCTTGATTATTGCGAGGTGACATTACCTCCAAAATTTGCCCCTGTTGTAACATGTGAACGATCAAAGCTTCCCATTCCCGGCGGCAGCGACCGTTTTGGATATGCGCCCGAGGACAGCGACAAATATCTACAATGGGGGAAATACGATCACGATCAGTTGATGAGCATTATCAATAACATTCTTGGAAGTTTGCACGGCGCAAGTATTTTGGATTTTGGATGCTCCTCAGGCCGGGTACTAAGGCATTTTGACGACCAAAGAGCAAATGACAATTGGTCGCTTTACGGATGCGACATTCAGGCACAAGCCATTGAATGGATGCGGCGGAACTTTCCGTGTCAATTCAACGTAATCACTTCATCGACGATTCCCCACCTTCCCTACGAAGACAACATGTTCGATGTTATTTACGGGATTAGCGTGTTTACGCATATTAAGTTCCAATGGGATGCTTGGTTGATGGAATTGAGAAGGGTTTTAAAACATGGGGGGCTTTTAATCCAAACAATCCACGCTGAAACCGCCTGGAAATTTTATAATAAGCATAAAAGCGAAAGATGGGTTCGTGATAATCATTGCGCAAGAGTTTACGACGCGCCTTTTATGGATGTAGACTATTTGTATTATGGGGACGCGAGTGTATCGCAAGTTTTCTGGAAAAAGAAAATCGCATCCGAATTCTGGGGCCGGTATTTCGATGTGATAGAATTGAGAGACCCGCCCGAGAATTCTTTCCAGGATTGGATTATTTGCCGGAAAGAAGCCAAGTCCCCGGCCTAAATCGTTGGAGTGTTCCGGCTCAACAGACCCGACTATTCCGTTAAAGCAGGTTTTCTCTCTATAAGACACTAAACGATGATCGACACGAGCAGAATTCGTAGTTATAAAAATTGTGATGACCTGTATGTTTAGAAATCAACTACAAAAAAACGAAGCATCTGTTCGTGAAATTGAGCAGTTAGACGCACTTACGTCTTTGCGTTTTTGTGCGGCATTTGCTGTCATGCTTTATCATGTCCAGTTTGCATTGCCCCTATCGGTAGGATTGCCTTTGTTGCCCGATGGATGGCTTGGGGTGAATTTCTTTTTCATATTGTCGGGCTTTATTCTGTCGCATGTTTATGCTGGTCCTCACTTTGTCCTAACGGAGTTTCTGCGCCGTCGCGTCGCTCGGATTCTCCCTATGCATTATTTAACATTATTTGTTTTTTGCCTGTTTTTTTTCAGGTCATGGGGCAATGATCTTCATGATAAGGTCAATAGCGTTATGGCTAATTTGTTTTTGGTTCATGCCTTCTTCAGCGGGCCTTTATTCAACCTTGGATGTAACGCTGTTTCATGGACCATTTCAGTAGAAATGTTTTTCTATTCGCTATTTCCTATTTTACGCCAAGGCAGGCGTTATCTATGGGTTTTTGCTTTCTACATCTTAGGATTTCTGTTTTTGTCACATAGAATTAGTGATGTCTTAACTTCGGCTTTTCCCGACTTCTTTTTCTTTAATCCTTTTTCGCGATTGCTGGAATTTACGTGTGGCATGGCTTTGTATGCGGCCTTTCAGAAATGGAGGCTAACATACGCCCTGTCTTCTCTGGCTCAACTTGGGAGCATCGTTGCTTTGTTTCTTCTTGCGCCAACAACAAGTTCCTTGCCACTCTATTTGCGTGACTTGATCCTATTAATTCCTTTTTCCTGCGTTATTCTTTCTTTCGCTTGGAACGGGTGGCTTTCGCGGCTGGCTGCGTGGCGCGGCTTTGTGTTGCTGGGAGAAGCATCCTTCTCTCTCTACATGATTCACCATATGTATTTCAAGTTCATCGATGATGTCCTGTCCAGACATATGGGGCAGAAGACAGCTTTGGTATTTTCCCTTTCCACAGCCATTCTTCTTTCCGTTGTTTTTTTCTTAATTTTTGAAAGTCCGATGCGGCGGATTTTATCCGGCAAAAAGGCTTTATGTACAACCCCATCATCAGCGGGCGACGACGGTAAGATTGAATCTGCGCCTAGCAGCAACATGGGATCGTAGCAGCGACGGTTTATCACGACTTCCATAACCACGAGTGTTGTTCGTAGCGGTTATCGTTCAACACGCTGTACGTCGGATGGGCCGACCCGGACAAGAGCGCCCGATGTTTTCTCTGGAAAAATCGAAAAGTCCACCACGCCTTAAACCCAAGCGCGATGCACTTAGCCTTTTTCGGCGGCGTCAGCACCAATTCCAGCGACCGCAGGATTTCAAGCATCCGGCCTAAATCGTCAGCTAGTTCTTTTATTCCTTCCGCCCGAAACTGACGCTCGACTAAATAATCGGCAAGGTATTTAGCATATTCGATATCGCTGCTTGTATGTTTGCAGTACGATTTTCTATATCCCAAGGCCTGCCGTAGCAAAGCATAAACATCCTCGATCGGCCGTTTTTCAAAAGCATAGCGCACCCCGCCGGGCGAGCGATGAATATACCAAGCACGCAAATCTTCGATTTCCGCCATAGGGCTGGCGGTGGTTCTTCCATCGGGATAATTGAGGAAAAGCCCGAGCGTTTCGGGCAAGAACTTAACTTTTATGTTAGGAAGAACCCGACTCTTGAATTCGGTATCGCCTGCGCCCCGGAAAGTCCCGTCATAATAGCCGAAACGATCGTGAATAGACTTGCGGTACATGCCTCCGACATAAGATATATAGCATGTTTCCAGATAGCAAAGATCCTGCGTAGCGCCCTTCCGGTCGTAGGTCATGACATCGTTTTTGTAGACTCCTCTCGGATCGACCTCCGTCACAAGGCTGCTGCCCATAACCCAATCGATAGCGGCATCTTTATCCAATTCCGCAGCCAACTTGGCTAAGGCATCCGGATACAACGTTTCGTCCACCCCTAAAAACACAAGATAGGGGGCGCGCGACAACTGAATGCCCCGATTCCACGCCGTTTGAATCGTTTCCCTTTCCGCCGAACGGGCATAGACCGCATTCAACGGCTTTTCTTGCCAAAAAGACTGTATCACCTCGCGTTCGTTTGTTGGCGACCCGCTATCGATAAGAACAAATTCGACGGCTTCGGGATTATTTCTGATCAGCGTTTGTTGCGTTATGGCGTTTAAGAAAAAGTTCAACTTTGGGGCGGCGTTATACATGGAAACGATGATGGAAATTTTTGGCTCGCCGTTTCGCTTGTCTTCGCATCTTTCCGGCGGAAGTTTGGGTTTTACGCGGGCACGTTCTTCGGCCATTCGTAAGAACGCGTATACTTTTTCCGGCGCGCGAACAGGGTCTTCATATAGGGAAAGGGCCGCCGCCGCCTCTTGAACAAAGCCTTTGGCTTTCAGCGTCGATACGACTTGGGGCAGAAGACCAAAAACATCCCTCCCCAGCAACCGCAAAAGCCTTAACTCATAGGTCACGGCAAAAAGATCGTTGCCGAGAATTCGTTCGAGGCGCGCGATATCAAGCCAGAAATTGCACCTGAAAAGAGAGCGCGAAGCATAATCATAAATTTTTTCCAATTTCTCGCGAAGCTGTTTCATGCAACCTTCGGGACTTCTGGCAACGGCGCCTAAACGCTGCCTAACCCTCAGAACATCGAAAGTCATGCGTATGGAACGAATGCTTCTTGCAACAAGATAATGTCGAAATAATTTTTTCTTAAGTTGATCTATCCCCTCGCACATCATTTGTTTCGCTCGATGGCATGCAACGGCTGGCATGATACCGTAGATCATCGTTTTCATTTTATCACACTTATCCGTTGAATAGGAACGATAGGGAATGAGAGTCGACGAGGACTCGCCTTCTCGGCAGGACGCAGCCAAAGCCGCCTGATATACGGAAAGCATATCCAGTTTCCGGCCCATTCGGGGCAAAAGTTCGTTAAGGCGGCTTTCAAGATTTTCCCGATACGCGTCGTAATTCCGCAAAACGTTTTCCAGCGCCGAGACGCATGCATAAAAATTTTCGAGGTCGATTTTGACGTAAGGGAGCGTCGGAAAATTTTGATCCAGATAATCGCATACGCCGGCTTCCGAGGAAACGGCGACGGGGCAGCCGCAAAAAAGCGCCTCCAAAGCGACTAAATTGAGCGTATCGTATCGGACGGGCAGAACCACAAGCACCCGCCGTTTAAAGAGAGTCTGCAGATCGTTGTGGTTTAAAGGGCCAAGAAAGGGAACCGAAATATTGCGCGCGCTTGCGATGTTTTTCAGAATGTAGCTGCTGCCCATGCCGTTGAGCGCCGTAATTTCGCTTCCGATATGCGCCACCTTGTCAAAGATTTCCGGGTTTATCCAACGGACAAGTTCAACGAATAAATCATTTCCCTTTCTTCTTTCCGTGCGTCCTATGCAGTACAAAGACGGTTTTAAGGAAAATTCATCCTTTGGTTTGGTTTGGACTGGCAAGCAATCGGCATTCCTATCTATGAAGCATAAAGGATCAATATAGTGTACGGGCCTATCTACAGTCGCCTGCCATTTGCGAATGTAGCGCGGCGAGATTCCATATATATAATCGGCTTTTTCGAACTGATCCCGTTCAAGCATGTGTTGCTCGAGGGTTTTATTGGCTACGGCCCCCCATTCCATACTCAGGCTCTCCGAAATATTTCCATGCAGCGCCAATACAATGCGCCCAACTTGCACATGATGATGATTAAAAGCAGATCTTAACATGACGCCAAACGTATGGAAATCGGCCATATCGACAATATCGAAAGACATGCCGGCAACGAGTTGCGCGACACGATCCGCTTCCATTAGCGCATATGATTTATAATCGGGAAAAGGAGGGGGAACCAGCGCTTCAAGACGACGGGGAATTCCCAACGGAAGCGCCGTCGCATTAGGGGGACGCAAAGCCTTCTCGGATTCTTCTTTTCTGAAATAGAAAAAGTCGATATCCGGAGACGCTTCGATGATTTTTCTATAGACCCGTTCTCCGCCTCCAATTTTTTGATACAGATCGGTCACAATAAGCAGAATACGCAAGGGCATTTTTATCTCCGTAAGAGAGGGGCTTAGAAACACAGTCTTAGACTCCCCTCATCACCAATTTCAGAGAGCGTATAAAAAAGGCTATAGACTTATAAGTGCTTGGTTAAGCCTTTTTGCTCCCTTTTCCGATAAACTTAGACATTCGCATAAACGCTGTTACGCATCATAACATAGCCGCGCATAAGTTCTTCGATGCCCGTATCAAGCGTCCATTCCGGCGACCAGCCCGTTGCTTCGATCTTATCGTTGGAAACGATATAGTCGCGCTTATCCGGGTCTTCGCCAATAGGCGCTTCGAGGTAGACGAAGCCGGGGATGTGTTCTTTGATCTTGGCGCAAAGCTGGAGCTTGGATAAATTGGCCGACGAAAGACCGAGGTTGTAAGGCTGTCCCGCCATTTTGTCATAAGCGTTGATCCCGTGCAGGAACGCCTTCACGACATCGCGGATATGGATGTAATTGCGCCGGAAATGGCCCTCGAAAATCACAACGGTGCGATCCGTCACCGCACGCCAGGTCAGATCGTTCACGAGAAGATCGAGACGCATGCGCGGCGATATGCCGAAAACCGTGGCAAGGCGGAAAGAAATTCCGTTGCCGCTTTCAAGAACGGCTTTTTCCGCCTCGACCTTCGTGGTTCCATAAAGTGAAATGGGGCGCAGCGGCGTTTCCTCGGTGCAAAAAGCGTTCTTTTCGCCAATGCCGTAGCCGGAGTTCGTGGTCGGATAAAGGAGCCTTTGCCCCTTGCCCACGAATTTGACCAGCATCCGTACGGCATCGCTGTTAATCGTCTGCGCGTTAAGGGGATCGCGCTTGCAAAGAGGAGCCCCCACAATCGCCGCAAGCGGAATGATGATATCCGCTTTTGCAACAAGGCTTTTAACAAGAGCTTCGTCCCGGACGTCGCCTTTGACAGGCGCAAATTTCGGATTGGCGCAGGAAAAGGCAAGGGCCGTGTCCCCGCGCGGAAAGAGATCGAGCGCCGTGACGGCATAGCCTTTTTCGAGAAGAACGTGGGTAAGAACGGAACCGATATATCCGGCAGCGCCGGTGATAAGGACGTTTTGCGCAGGCATGAATATTCCCAGTTATTGAAAGAGGCGGTTATCTTGAAAGGATCGGGACGCCAAGTAAAGTTATTAGAATAACAACGGCTCACTGGCAAGCGGCGCTTTGTGTTTTCATACAAGGGAAAACAGTTTTGCCTCTAAACACGCAAGGATTCTCTCGAAAAGAGCAACCGCTTGCTTTTTGGCCCCAAGAGAAAGATAAAGGAAAGCGATAAATCAGCTTTGGCCGTATTTTTACAAGCGCAAAGGGGGCTTTCGTGGCCATTCAGGACTATATACGCAAATCGGCGTCCATCATTGAAGCTACGGCTCAAACGGCGGCGATGGCGCAAGCCGACAAGGCGATCGACGTCATCACAGCAGCGTTCCGCGCGAAAAAGATTTTGCTCGTTTGCGGCAACGGAGGATCGGCTTCGGATTCGATGCATATTGCGGGCGAGTTCGTGGGGCGTTTTTTGAAAGAGCGTCCCGCGCAGAAATGCCTGTCTCTTTCGGCAGATCCCGCCATTTTGACGGCATGGACAAACGACTATAGCTTCGAAACCGTCTTTTCCCGTCAGGTCGAGGCCTTCGGTGAAGCCGGGGGCGTATTATGGGGCATTAGCACATCCGGCAATTCCCCCAACGTTCTCGCGGCCCTGGTGCAAGCCAAAAAGATGGGCATGACCACAATCGGCCTCACGGGCCTGGGCGGCGGCAAAATGGAAAAGGCCTGCGATATTCTGATCGACGTTCCCTCGAAAGAGACGCCTTTTATCCAACAAGCTCACTCTTGCCTTTACCACTATATTTGTAAGTGCGTGGAAGAAAATCTGCTCTAGCTTCTAGGATTTTATTTTCTCAAGGCACTTTTCGGCGATTGAAAGCGAGGCCGTCAGGCCGGGAGATTCGATACCGTATAGGTTGACGAGATTAGTTATGCCGTGTTCTTCGGCGCCCTGAATAATAAAATCGGCTTCGGGTTCTCCTTTCGCGCTTATCTTCGGGCGCATGCCGGAAAAATCGGGATGTAGGGCATCGTCGGGCAATTCCGGCCAATAACGGCGAACGGCGTTATAGAAACGTCCCGCCCGCGCAGGATCGACTTTATAATCGATATCATCAACCCACTCCACGTCAGGCCCGAATCTGACCTGTCCTCCCAAATCCAGCGTCGCATGGACGCCAAGCCCTCCTTGTTCCGGGACCGGATAAACCAAGCCTTTAAAGGGCTGAGCTCCGCTCAGACTGAAATAATTTCCCTTAGCCAGATGCCGGTGCGGAATTGTCCGCGGATCGATCCCCTTGAACCGAAGGGCGATCTGTTGCGCTCCCAATCCCGCCGCATTGACCAGAATCCGGCACGTTAGTTTCGTAGGCGACTCTCCACCGACGTCCAAAACAAAAAGCCCATCTTCGATTGCGCCCCCTTCGACGGGACAGCTAAGCGCCAAAGTTGCGCCTTTATTTTCGGCGTCTCCAAGATAGCTGTGCATCAATTCATGCACATCGACGATGCCCGTGGAGGGCGAGAGCAATCCCGCAACCGCCTTGACCTGGGGTTCTCGCGCATGGACTTCTTGCGCCGAAAGCCAAACCAGATCGTCGATGCCGTTGGCTTCGGCGCGGGATTGAATATCCAGAAGTTTTTCGATCTGCCCGGATTCCGTGGCGACGATGATCTTGCCGCACTTGCGGAAAGGGATGCCTCGTTCTTCCGCATATTTGTATAAAGCCTTGCGTCCTTCGACGCATGCACGCGCCTTCAGGCTTCCTTGATTATAATAGATTCCCGCGTGGATAACGCCGCTGTTGCGGGAACTTGTAGCGGAGCCGATCTTTTTCTCGGCTTCAAGAATAAGAACCTCTCGCCCTTGAAGAGCCAATGCACGCGCAACGGCCAAACCGATAACACCCGCGCCCATAACAACTATCTCAACATCAACCATAAAAATACCTGCCTTTTTGGGCAACTTTTACTATATCTCTTCGCCTTTTTATCCTAAACAATAGGGCCGTATGAATGTCAATCCAAAGATTCTCCAAACATGACAAAATGCCCGCGCTAGCCCTCTTCAAAAAAATCATCCGGGGCCTTTGGAACAAGCAACCCTTGTGGACGCGCAAGTTGGCAATAGAATTTTATATGCGCCTCGCGTTGAAGAAGCTGGATTCCAAGCGAAAAATCGAGCCGGGAGATATCGTCGTCACGGGGCTTTTCGGCACTCTTTCTGGGCTTGGCGAAGGAGTCAGGCACCTGGCTTCCCGCTTGCGCGCGGCAGGACTGACTGTCGGAAAATCGAACGTCAGCCGCGTCGCGCTTCTGGACGATATCGACGGCGGGGATTTATGGTCGCCTTCCTTCACAAATGGGGGAGTCCTTATTCTTTCGCTCAATCCGTATTTACTCCCCTTTGCCTTTTCTTCTCTGGGCGCCCGCCGCATTGGCGCGCGTTATGTCATCGGCATTTGGTACTGGGAAATCCAGAATTTTCCGAAAAGCTGGAAAAGAGCGGTTTCCTGCGTCGATGAAATATGGGCCGGAAGCCGTTTCGTCGCCGAGGGGCTTAGGAAAATCGCCGGTTCGACGCCCGTGCACGTCGTGCCGCTGCCTCTCGATGTCGCATCAACCCCGACGGTTCCATCCCGCGATCCCTTGCCCGCCTTTGCCGGAAAAACGATTGTTTTTTTCATGTACGACGTGCGTTCAACGCATGCCCGCAAAAACCCGGAAGGCATCATTAAGGCCTTTCGGCTTGCGGCGGAGAACAACTCCGATTACCAACTTGTCATTAAAATCAACAATACCGAGCTATGGCCGGAATCCGAAGCTCGGCTCAAACGGCTTGCGGAGGGTTGTTCCAACATCCATTTCATGCACGAGAAGCTTAGCAACGAAGACATGAAAAACCTCATGGCGCGCGTCGATATCGTCATTTCCCTGCACCGATCCGAAGGCTTCGGCCTGTTAATGGCCGAAGGCATGGCGGCGGCCAAACCCGTTATCGCGACAGGATGGTCGGCGAATATGGATTTTATGACGCCCGACTCCGGCATTCTTATCGACTACGATTTAGTTCCCGTTATCGACGATCAGCACGGCTATGACGGCCTTAACGCCGTCTGGGCCGAACCCCGCATCGAACAAGCCGCCGAAGCCTTGCGCCGACTCATCCGCGATCCCGAAGAAAGAGCGCGTTTGGGACAAGCGGCGCGGCGGCAAATCACGGCTTATCTCTCGCCCGAAAACTGGATTAAAATGCTGCCGGAGTCTTTTTGGAAGTATGTGGCCGAAGAACATAAAAAACGGGGATAGAATGCGCGTTCTTCAGGTTTACCGGACTTATTTTCCCGATCCCCCCGGCGGATTGCAGGAGGCAATGCGGCAAATCGCCCTCGGCGCAAAAAAATTCGGTATCGAAACCCGTATTCTGGCGTTGTCGCCTAACCCCAGTCCGAAAGAGATTCCTTTTCCGGAAGGAACCGTCGTTCGCGCGCGTTCCTTTGCGGCTCCGGCTTCATGCGATTTGGGCGGCCTTGGATCGTTCTCTTTGTTTAAGAAAGAGGCGGAACAGGCTGATATTATTCATTTTAATTTCCCGTGGCCTTTCGGGGATTTGCTGCGATTCGCCTTGCCGCCGGACAAGCCCACGCTTATCACCTATCATTCCGACATCGTCAGGCAAAAAGGACTTCGATTGCTCTACAAGCCTTTGATGAAACACACGCTGCGTTCCGCTGCCGCGATCGTCGCGACTTCGCCGCAATACGCCAAAACAAGCCCCTTTCTGAAAAATCTGGATCGAAATAAACTTCATGTCATCCCCCTCGGGATTGCGGACAGGACCTCTGCCCCGCGCGATGAAACGATCCTTTCGCGCTTAGGCTTAAAGGAAGGCCGCTATATTCTGTCGGTCAGCGTTCTGCGCTACTACAAAGGACTTCACACCTTTGTGAAGGCTGCGCCGCAAATTCCGTTTCCGATTCTGATTGCAGGCTCCGGGCCGGAGGAGAAAAATCTGCGCAATTTAGCGGCGCAAGTGGGGGCCAAAAACGTTCTTTTCGCCGGTCAGGTTTCCGAGCCGGAAAAATGGGCTTTGCTGGCGGGATGCCGCGCCTTGGCTTTTCCGTCGCATTTGCGCTCCGAAGCTTTCGGCCTGTCGCTTGTCGAGGCCTTGATGTTCAAGCGTCCCGTTGTCAGTTGCGCGATCGGAACGGGAACGTCTTTTGTCAACGAAAACGGCGTGACTGGAATCGAAATCGCGCCTGAAAATTCCGAAGCTCTGGCCGAAGCATTGAAAAATCTTTGTCGAGATGACTCTTTGGCCTCGCGCATGGGAGAAGCTGGGCGTCTGCGCTATGAGCGCCTTTTTTCCGGCGAAGCTGTCGGATGCGCCTACGCTGAACTCTATCGAAAGCTTGCGCGATGAAAATATTGGTCACGGGCGCAACGGGATTTGTGGGAGTGCCTCTTATCGGGGCTTTACGCCAAAAGGGTTATGATGTCGCCGCCAGCGGAATGGAAAAACAATCTATTTTTTCCCCAAACATCGTCTATTTTCCGATGCCCAACATCGACGCTTCGTCGGATTGGTCGCAAGCGTTGCGTGGCGTCGATGCCGTGATTCACCTCGCCGCGCGCACGCATATCGCCAAAGAAAGAAAAGCGGATGTTCTCTCCTTATACCGCAAGATCAATGCAGACGGCACGCGGCAATTGGCGAAACAAGCTGCGGCGGCTGGCGTCAAACGCTTTATTTTTCTGAGCTCGATCAAGGTGAACGGCGAAGGCCGCGCGAGGCCTTACGTCGAAACCGACGCGCCCGATCCCAAAGACGCGTACGGCCAAACGAAATATGAGGCGGAAAATATCTTGCGCAAAATTTCGGCGCAAGGAATGAACGTCATTATTCTGCGCCCGCCTCTTTTGTACGGCAAAAACGCGAAAGGCAATTTCCGCAATTTGGCGCAAGCCGTTTCGACGGGCATTCCCTTGCCTCTTGCAAACATCGCCAACCGCAGAAGCCTTCTTTATCTCGGCAATCTGATCGACGTTATCCTGCTTTGCCTTGAGAAAAATTTGGAAGGAACGCATCTTTTTCTGGTCAGCGACGGGGAAGATTTATCAACCACCGATCTCGCGCGCGCTATCGCTAAAACTCTGGGCAAACCGGCGCGTTTTTTTCCCGTCCCTGCCTTTGTCCTGCGTCTTTTGGCTCGTCTGATGGGGCGCGCGGACGCTGCAGATAGAATTTTAGGAGATTTGACTATCGATTCATCGCTTGTTCGCCAAGTTCTTGGCTGGACGCCGAAAGCTACCGTCCAACAAGGCATGCGCGATACTTTCTCGTTTTAAGTTGATAAATCCTCATATTTTTCTTACCACCGTTGCTGTCTTTCCTCTTATTCGGAATGGAACCTATGGCTTGTCGCGTATGTGATTCAAAAAATCTGGAAATGGTTATCGATCTTGGCGAGCAGCCTTGGTGCAACAATTTTCTCAAGAAAGAGGAAATCGGCAAGGAGCCGTTTTATCCCCTTCGCGTCGTCTATTGCCGCGATTGCGGCACGTCGCAGCTCGACTTCACGGTCAAGAAAGAGATCATGTTCGGCGACCATACCTATCTCTCGGGCGTGACCAAATCTCTTTCGGAGCATTTCCGCGTTATCGCGGACGAAGTCGACGCGCGGTTTTTTAAAGGAGTCGCGCATAAATCGGTTCTCGATATCGGCTCCAACGACGGCACGCAGCTTAAGCACTATCAGGCGTTGGGATATGAGGTTCTGGGCGTGGAATCCTCCAAAACGACCGCAAAAATCGCCAACGACGCGGGGGTTCCGACTTTAAACGCGTTCTTCAATCAAAGCGTCATGAAGGACATTAGCAAATCCTTCGATGTTTTCAACGCCGCCGGAATTTTCTTCCATCTCGAAGAGCTGCATTCCGTCTGCGAAGCCATTCGCGAAGGTCTCAAGAAAGACGGCGTGTTCGTCGTTCAATTCCTCTACATGAAAAGCATCATGGAAAATCTGGCCTTCGACCAGATTTATCACGAGCATCTTCTTTATTACACGCTTCAAACGATCGAAACCCTCTTGGGCCGCCACGGCCTGCAAATGTTTGACGCTTATCTCGCCCCCATCCACGGAGGCTCGGTCGTCGGCTTTATCGGGCACAAGGGAAAGCGGCCCGCGACGGACCGGCTAAAGCAAATGCGCCGAGAAGAAAAGAATTCCGGCTGCAACACCATTGAAGCTTATTTCGACTTCGACCGCCGGATCAAAAAAATGAAGGAGGAAAACCTCGCCTATCTTCGCAAGGCCAAATCCTCCGGAAAGCGCATCTATGGCTTCGGCGCTCCCGTCAAAGGCAATACGATGCTGAATTATTTCGGCGTAGGCCCTGATCTGATCGAATGCCTCGTCGAAAAGAACACTCTGCGGCGCGGGTTATTTTCGCCTGGAATGCATATTCCGGTCGTCATCGAGAATGAAATCACAAACCTTCCCGACATCTATTACGTTCTCGCGTGGAATTTCAAAAAGGAAATTCTGGCGAACAACCATGCGCTCATCAAGCAGGGCATAGAGTTTTTCTTCCCCGTCAATCCGAAAGTCAGCGCATGAGAATTCTCGTCACGGGAAGCTCCGGATTTCTTGGCACGGCCCTCTGCCCGAGGCTGGAGAAGGACGCGCACGATTTAACGAAATTGACTTCGCGTACCTGCGACTTGCGCAAAGCCGACAGCCTCGACGCCTTAGGAGACGCAAAATACGATCAGATCATTCATCTTGCGGCGTGGACCCAAGCGGGCGATTTTTGTCTGACCCACGCTGGCGAGCAATGGATTATCAACCAGCAGATCAACACGAATGTGCTTGCGTGGTGGGCGGCAAAGCAACCCAAAGCCAAGCTTGTTTTCATGGGAACCAGCTGCGCCTACGCGCCCGATGCCCTCCTGATCGAATCCAACTTTATGAACGGCGAGCCTATCGATAGCCTCTATACCTATGCGATGACGAAAAGGATGCTGTATCAAGGAGCGCGGGCCCTCCATAAGCAATTCGGGTTATGTTATCTCTGCGTCGTTCCGTCGACGCTTTACGGCCCCGGCTATCATACCGATGGGCGGCAGCTGCATTTTATCTTCGATCTGATCCGCAAGATTATCCGCGGCAAGGAATTCAATGAGCCCGTCGTTCTGTGGGGCGACGGCGCCCAAAAGCGCGAAATCGTCTATACCGACGATTTCATAAACATCCTTTTGAAACTGAACGGCCGCTACAAGAATGATATTTTCAACATCGGCGCGAGCGAAGAACATACGATCCGTGAATTTGCCGAAACGATATGCAAAATCGTGGGTTACGATCCGGCGAAAATCGCTTATGACACGAGCCGGTACGTCGGGGCAAAATCGAAAATCCTCGACACGAAAAAGACGAAAGAAGCCCTTGGAAGCTACCCCCTCACCCCGCTGCATGAAGGCTTGCAAAAAACCATTGAATGGTTTTATTCGGCCAAGGCGTTTTAACGCCTTTCAATACCCCGCTTTTCCAAAACTTTTTTCGTTTCTTGACGTTTTTTTCATGATATATCCTTTTTGTGTCGTTTTTCCCCTGAAAGTTCCGTCGGTTTTCTATGGAAGAGATTGCCCGTCAAACGCGTTTGAACATCGTTAAAGCCGCCAGAAGCGTGGGGAGCGTGCATTTTGGCGGATGTTTTTCGGTAACCGAGATATTGGCTGCCTATTACAGCCCCGTCATCAATAAAGAGATGACCTTTGCGCAATTTATCAAAAACAACACGCTGGTTCTCAGCAAGGGACATTGTGGGCTTGCCGTTTATGCGTTGCTTAACGCCATCGGCGCGGTATCGAATAAACAAATGGCGGCTTACTGCAAAGACGATGGCGCGTTTATGGGACACATCAGGCGGAATGCTGCACTTGGCATCGGCTGGTCGACCGGCTCGCTTGGCCACGGACTTTCGATCAGTCTCGGGCTTTCCGGCGCTTTAAAATATGCCGGAAAAACAGGACGCGTGACGTGCGTGCTTGGCGACGGCGAAATGAACGAGGGCTCGAATTGGGAAGCCTTGCTGCATTTGAGCCATGACGATAGTTTTCCATTAACCATCGTTCTGGATAACAACAAATTTTGCTCGCTCGGCGCCACTCAGGACATCCGGCCGCTTGAGCCGATTCAGGCAAAAATCAGCGATTTCGGAATCCCTTGCGTTTCGGTGGACGGGCACGATGTGCAAGCGCTGCGTCGTGCAATGGATGAAGGCGAACGCGCCAATCGGACGTTATTTATCAATGCGAATACCCTAAAAGGCAAAGGAATCAGCTTTACCGAAGGGGTTTCGGCGTGGCATGCCAAACGCCCCTCCGAAGAGGAACTTCAGCGCATGGAAACGGAACTGTCGGCAGGAACATCGTGAGAATAGCACTCGGGGCCACACTCGTAAATTGTTTCCGGAAAAACCGAAACCATCATTTGTTTTGCGGCGATATCGGGTACGGCATATTCGACGGCCTTTGCGCCGCAGTACCGGACCAGTTCCATAACTTCGGCATCAGCGAACAGCACATGGTGTCCTATGCGGCGGCGTTTTCATCGGCGCTTAAGGCCACCAGTATGGTTTATACCATCAATCCGTTTCTTACCTCGCGGGTGCACGACCAATTGCGCGTGGATGTGGCTTACGCCAACTCGCCGCTCATCGTTTGCAGCGTCGGCGGAGGTTTCGCCTACGATACGCTCGGTTTTTCGCACTTCGGCATCGAGGATTTGGCGCTTTTGAATGTCCTGCCGAATTTTCACGTTTACACGCCAAGCGACGCAAGCGACGTCATCGACATTACCACCGCATTATTTGCGAACGATGTTTTGCCCGCTCCGTGTTATCTGCGCTTGCAGAAAGGCGGGGAGAGAAAATTATCGGCCGATTTCCCGGACTTTACGCATCATGGCAGTTTTAAACGCTGGGCCGGAACCGACGTTGAAATCATTACCCACGGCGCGATTACCGAGGAAGCGCTCGAAGCGAGAAAGACCTTAAAAGGACGCGTTTCCGTGGCCGTCCGCGCGGTTCTGGATTGGCATCGTTATCTTTCCGAAGATACAATGCCGACGCTGGAGAGAGTCGTCTTTCTGGAGGAAAACCGCCAAGTCGGGTCGCTGGCGAACGAAGTCATCAGCGCCGCGATAAAACGCTCGCAAAAGCTGCCGAAGATAAATATCAAGTGTATCACGCAGGCGGAATTCGAAACCACGGTGCTGCGCCCTTCGGCGCTTAAGATGAATGGGCTGGACGCAAAATCGATCGAGCAAACCGTCAAGGAGATGTGCGGATGACGACGAAAAGCATGAAAAAATATTTGGATTCATGGAAATCCATCGACCTCCAGAAGGCTTTGCTGGTTTGGGGCGGATTGCTCAAAAAAGCGATGCAAGACGCAAAAAGCAAGGGCGGAGTCGTGTACATTTGCGGCAACGGCGGCAGCGCGGCTAATGCCGTGCATATTGCGAACGATTTTATTTATGGCAGCGGCGATCCACGTCGCCGCTTCGATATCGAAGCCCTGCCCGCGAATAATTCCGTGCTCACTTGCCTCGCAAATGACCTGGGTTATGACAAGATTTTTTCCTACCAAATCGAAAACAAGGCAAAGCCCAACGATCTGCTCATCGTGCTTAGCGGCAGCGGCAATTCGCCCAATATCATCAAGGCTCTGGAGGCCGGAAAAGCGAAAGGCGTCACGACGCTCGGCATGCTTGGATATGACGGAGGCAAGGCAAAAGGCATGGTGGATATTCTCCTTCATGCCGAGGTGAACGACATGCAAGTGGCGGAAGATTTACAGATTATGATCGCCCATGCCGCCGTGCGCATGATGGACGAAGACGCCGAATAACTCCCCTAAGGGAAGGATGAGTTTATGACAAAAAAAGTCGCCATTATCGGCGCAGGAACGGCGGGTTGCGCGGCGGCCCATCAGTTCCGGCGGCTTGGCGGGTGGGAGATCGAAGTCTTTGAAGCCGGCGGCCAGATGGGAGCCGGGGTGCGCACGCACTTCAAAGGCGGACATCCTTTCACCTTCGGTCCGCGTCACTTTCTGACGAAGAACCAAAAAGTATTCGATTACCTGGATTCGATTATACCGCTCCGGAGACTCAAGCATCGTTTTTTGACTTATCTGGAGGAAGAAGCGGATTTCTTCAATTACCCCATCAATGCGGGCGATATTCCGCGGATGAAGCGCGGCAAGGAAATTCAGGCGCAGCTCGACGCCGTCGAAGGCGCTGAAATCTCCGAGCCGAGAAATTTCGAGGAGTATTGGATTTCAAAGATCGGAACGATTCTCTATTCGAAATTTATCGACGTTTATTCAAAAAAAATGTGGCAGTTGGACGACAACAAGCAGATCGACACCTTCAACTGGTCGCCCAAAGGAACGCCTATAAAAAAAGACTCGTCGCACGCATGGAGCGAGGCTATTTCAGCCTATCCTATCGCCTTAAACGGCTATAATGACTTCTTCGATAAGGTTCTCGATTTTGCGACCGTTCGTTTTCATTGTCCGATCGACGAAATTCGCCCACAGACCTGCGAAGTCGTCAACAAGGGCGCGGCGAAGAAATACGATAAAATCGTCAACACGGTCGCCCTGAATGACGTGATAAAAGAAGATTTGGGCGCATTGCCATTCGTGGGACGCGATCTGACCACGGTGATTTTGCCGATCGAGCAGGCCTTTCCGGAAGACGTGTTTTTCCTGTATTATGCGAACGCCGAACCGTATACGCGCATCGTTGAATACAAAAAACTTTCCGGCTATCAAGCTTCAACCACTTTACTTGGGATCGAAACGCCTTCAAATCATGGCAAACACTATCCGCTTCCGATCAAGAAATTTCGCGCCCTTCACGAGGAATACGCCAAACGCTTGGGTTCAAACGTGTATTCCATAGGCCGGGCTGGCAAATACGACTATCAGGTCGATATCGACGATTGCATTGAGCAGGCTCTTTCGATCTATGAGGAACTGAAATGATCAATACGTTTTTAATGCGCAAGTACCCGAAGACGGCGCGCGCGGAGATTACCTCGCAGCGCGTGAAAGTGACGCAAGGTGACCGCGAGAAAGCCCGGCGTTTCGACAAGACCTATTTCGACACGGACAGGCGTTTTGGATACGGCGGCTACCACTATAACCCCAAATTTTTTACCGAAGTCGTCAAAGACTTCATTTATTATTATGACCTGAAGCCCGGCGCAAAAATTTTGGACGTCGGTTGCGGCAAGGGTTTTATGTTGCATGATTTTAAGCAAGTCCTGCCCTCGCTTGAAGTCGCCGGCATCGATATTTCGGATTACGCGCTCTCGAACGCAATGCCGGACGTCGCGCCTTTTCTCCAAAAAGCCTGCTGCTCCAAATTGCCGTTCGCCGACAAAAGCTTCGATCTGGTAATTGCGATCTCATCGATACACAATCTCGATCTTGAGGGCGTGCGCCAATCGCTCAAGGAAATAATCCGCGTATCGAAGGGAAACATGTTCGTCAAGGTGAACGGTTATAAAAACCTGAAAGAACGCGAAGCTCTTGAGGGCTGGAATCTCGTGGCTAAAACCATTCTGCGCGAATCCGAATGGGAAGAGCTTTTCGCGGAGATCGGCTACGAAGGCGATTATGATTTTTTCAAAACCTGATACATTCGGACGCATGAGAGGAAAGACGCGATGAATATTCTCGTAACGGGCAGCGACGGCTATATCGGCAGCGGCTTGGTCAGAAAACTGATTGCGGAAGGGCATAAGGTTTTCTGCGTCGATAAAAAGATTTTCTATAATCTTGAACAGGACGGCGTTTCAGGCTTTGTTCGCCCTTGCGACGACATCAAGGACGTCACGATCGAGCAGTTAAAACCCATTCAGCATATTATTCATCTGGCCGCCATCAGCAACGACCCAGCCGCCGAATTAGACGCGCGTTTAACATGGGAAACCAACGTCCTTTACACGCTTTTTCTCATCGACAAAGCGGTCAAAGCCGGCGTGCCTCAATTCACCTATGCGTCGTCCGGCTCCGTCTACGGTCTGAAAGAGGAAGCGCGCGTCACGGAGGATTTAGAACTCGTGCCGTTGACGGATTATAATAAATCCAAGATGTGCGCGGAACGCGTTTTACTGAGCTACAAGGACCGCATCGGTCTCACGATTGTCCGCCCCGCGACCGTTTGCGGCGTGTCGGCGCGGCAACGGCTCGATGTGGTGGTGAACATCCTGACGTCGCAAGCGTTAAAAAACAAAATCATAAAGTTGTTCGGCGGAGACCAAGTTCGTCCACACATCCATATGAGCGATATGCATCGCGTGTATCTTGAGATCGTCAAGAATCCGTCTTCTTATCAAGGCGTATTCAACGCCGGCTTCGAGAATCTGACGAATAAAACTCTGGCAAAACTCATCGCGCAGTCAACGGGCGCGACGATCGAAACGACGACGTCGAATGACAACCGTAGTTACCGGCTTTGCAGCGACAAGTTGCTTGCGGCAGGATTTTCGCCGAAACATTCCGTGGATGAAGCGGTCAACGACTTGACGAACGCCTTTAAAAAAGGCGCGCTAAAGGACGGTCCCGAAACCCAATCCGTGCAATGGCTAAAGAAGTATTATGGGAAATAGGATTTTCTCTTTTCTGAAACGCCGGTTGTCCGGCAAGCTTACGCTAAGTCCTTTTGTTTCTCATAGACTATTTGCGATGGATGCGGCGTATCTCGCCGTTGCATTCATATCTCCTCGCCTCCTATCGCTTTTTCTTCTGTTGGCGTATCGCGGCTATTCGCGGCAGCTTGGGATTAGCCGGAAGGCCGCGTTAAAGAACATTTTTATCAGCCCGCCCCAACCTTTTAAAGATTATGAAGCGTATAAGGATGCGTGGCTCATATCCCCTCGCCCGCACATGCGCGAACAAACCATGCTCAAAGTGCTCGGGCAAAAAATAACCTGCGGCTTTACGATGAACGGCAAGGGTCGGGAGATGTTCGAGGCAAAAAACATCCCCCTCTTCGATATGCCGTTTGACTGGATAGCCGTATGGCTTTTGATATTGGCAAATTACGAGCCGCGCCGGCTTTTTATCCTAAGCGGTCTGGATGACGTATGGTTTCTGCCTTTGAAGCTGCATATGTTTACCGGCCACATTGCCGTCGATTCCTACGATCCGATGGGCGAATATATCAAAACTCCTTTACGGCAGTTTCTAACTATTCTGAATTACAAGCTTGGAAAAAATTATATCGTCCGCGACGCGCGTTTTAAAAAGGCGCTCCGCCGGAGCGACAACCGGACAGCCAATGTCTGTTGGCTGCCGGACGCAACGCCTTTTGACGTTATGGACCGCGCGACGGCGGCGCAAAAATTTCAGGACATCCGGAAAATTAAATTCGTAAGCGGCGGATGGGTTACGTCATATGGGGACGGCGGCATCCTCCGGTCGTTCCAGCTCATCCGCGCCTTATGGCCGAACGCGGAAATTCATCTTTGCCTGACTCAATTCATGTCTGTGGAGCATCCTTATTTTGCTCCGCTCGTTTCCTTTATGAACGGCCAAGAAGGTTGTTTCGTGCATGAAAATTTGCAGGGCGACGCTTATCGGAAAATGCTTGCAGACGCCCATGTTGGCGTAAATTTGCACGACCCCAACGTGTTTGGCGAAAAATATACGGAATTCGCCACCAGCATGATCCGGCGCAGCCCCAGCGCGCGCGTGCTTGATTTTGCGGCGATGGGCTGCGTGCTCATGACGACAAAGGAACATCGCTTCAGCGAGCAGATGTTTAAACTGTATTCGCCGCATAAAGGGGTGATCCATTTATCTTCGGGCACAAAACCGGAGGAATTAACCGATCTTTTCCGTGTTCTTCAGGAGCGCTGCTCATGAAAATCGGTCTTGATCTGGACAACACGATCGTCGATTGCGATGCCTTGTTTCAACGGCGGGCGGAACAATTGCTTGGCCGGTCGCTTGACGGGCGCGCGCGTGAAGATATACGCCGTCTCGTGCGCGAAACTCTCGGCGATCCTTGCTGGACGCAGATTCAGGCCGAAGTCTACGGCCCTCTCTATCAAGAATGTCCGCCCTTCCCTCAGGCGCTTGAAACGATCGCAAAAATCGCCCGTTGCGCGCATACGCCGGAAATTTTTATTATCAGCCACAAAACGGTTACGGATTCGGCAGGAAAAAAGTATAAGCTCCGCGACTATGCGCGGAAATGGGTTGCGCGCCATTTGATCGGCGAGCAAACGCGCCTAAGCGACGCGCACGTGTTTTTTACGGAGACGATCGAGGAAAAACGCCATATGATCGTGGACATGGCGTGCGATGTTTTCTTCGATGACCTTCCCTCCATCATTCTGCCGTTACAGGATATAATCCCTCATGCCGTTTTATTCAGCCGATCCTCCGCCGACAATCATCCGTTGAAAACATCCGTTCATGTATGCGACTGGCCGGCCTTTGGAGCCTTTATTTGCAATGGATAACGCAGAAATTATCCGGGATTTGACGCGGCATTTCGGGGAAGGAAATTTCTCTCCCCTTCCGGGACGTGGCAACAGCCGCGTCGGCACATGGACATCCAATCAACGCTCTTTCGTCAAAATCTATCCGGATGACGGCACATGGGACCGTCGGGCGACCGAAAAACGCGTCCTTGAACATTATAGCCGCAACGGCATAACGGCAATTCCCCGGATTCTTCATAGCGATGCGGCGCTGAATTACAGCGTTTTCAGCTATATCGACGGCACGCCGGCCTATACCCTCACCGCCGATCTTTTTAATCAAATCCAGGCGTTTCTGCGCAGCCTCATGACGCTGCCTTGCGTCGATGGCTATACGCACCCTGCCAAAGAAGCCTTTTTCCATACCTCTGAATTGAAAGCGCACATTAACCAGCGGCTCGCGGCCCTGCGCGCCATCGATGACCCTCTTTTGCAAGATTATTTGCACCGGAGAATCGACGCGTATTTTGCGGAAGTAGGCTACGACCGTTTTCAGGATGTCTCCTGCGGAGAGCGCGTGATTATCAGTCCCTCCGATTTTGGCACGCATAACAGCATGCTCGCGCCCGACGGAAAGCTCTCTTTTATAGATTTTGAGTATGCGGGCCGCGATTCGATGTTCAAATTGCTCGGCGATATCTACTGGCATCCGGGGAGCAGTTTATCGCTGGCGCAACGCATTTCCTTGATAACCCCTTATTTGTTAACCTCTCAGGATCAAACAATTTTCAGGAACGTTCGCTTGTTGATGGGGCTCAAATGGTCTTTATTATTGCTAAACGAATTTATTCCTTTTAATTTGCGAAAACGCATCGTCGCAGGCGCAGAACCGGTCGATAGTCAAAACGTCAAACAACAACAGATCGAAAAATCCGTTCGGATTCTGGAAAAGGTAACAAGTGACTGGCAAGGCAAAATTAAAGAATTCGGTTTCCCCTAAAATATCCGCAAAAAAAGCGGATTATCGGATGTGCGATAAGAAGATATTGAACGCGCAAGGACTTTCGGCCCTCCGTCGGGCCAACAAAAATAAAAAAATCGGCTTGTGCCATGGCGCGTTCGACATTATCCACATCGGCCACATCGAGCATCTGGAAGAAGCCAAATCTAAATGCGATGTCCTCGTCGTCAGCCTGACAAGCGACACGTTTATCCGCAAGCATCCGCACGGAACTTACCATTCCGCATCTCAGCGCGCGCAGCTCTTAAGCAACCTGCTCATGGTCGATTACGTCTATATCGACCACAACAAGGAAGCGCTTGAGGTGCTCAAACATTTAAAGCCCGATTACTATTTCAAGGGCGTCGATTATAAAGACCAAATTGAATCGAATCCCGCCCTGAAGCGCGAGGTTACGGCGTGCAGGAAGAACGGCGGCGACATCGTTTTCACGCAAACGATCAAGCACAGTTCGACTTATCTGCTTAATAATTTTTTGGATGCGAAACGCATCGCCATCGGCGACTACATTAAAAAGTACGATATCCGCGCCGACGATCGATATATCGACGGCATTTATCGCGCGCTTTCATCCGCCGACATTTTGCTTCTGGGCGAAGCCATCATAGACGTTTACACGTACGGCAATCTCACCGGCCTATCGAGCAAATATACCGCGCCCTCCTTTCTGGAAAGCAGCACGAAAGTGATGGCGGGCGGGACGTTGGTGCTCATCCCGTTTCTCGCGGACTACGTCAAAAAAGTCACCGCCGTCGTGCCCGAAAACTACGTTCAGATGGGTTTTTACAAAACCCGCCCCAACGTCGCGTTGAAAGCGCAGCGTTTTCCCTTTGTCGAGAAAACGCGTTATATCTCCGCGAAAAAAAGGGAACGCCTGTTCGAAACGGTGCGCTTTATCCAGGGCGAAAAATTCGCCGTGGCTGAAACGATCGATGCGCTGGTGCGCGACAAAAATCATTCCGCAGTTTTAGTCTATGATTTCGGGCATGGATTCTTTGACGGCGCGAAGCTTATGGAAGCCAAGCCCGACCATTTTTACGCCATTAACGTGCAGGCGAATTCTTCGAACTATCCCTTTAACGACGTATGCAAATATAAGAATTTCAGCCTTGTCACTATCGACGAACGCGAACTGCGCCTTACGCTTCGCGACAATAAATCGGGCGTCGAAGACCTCATCGAGCGTTTTTTTGAAACATCGCCGATGTCCGAAAAAGCTTATTATTTTTTCACGCTCGGCGAACGCGGCGCGTGGTGCTATCACAAGAACAAGCGCATTTATTGCCCCGCGCTTGTGTCCAGCGTCGTGGATGCGACGGGTAGCGGCGATGTGTTTCATGCGATTGCATCGATATTTATCGTGTCGGGCATCGATATCGGAACGACCCTGTTTTTTGCCAGCCTCTATGCGGGACTTTACGCGCAGGTGGAGGGGCATGACGGCAACGTCACCAAAGATCAGGTCACGCGCGCCATCGCCTCAATGCAGTAATCGTGACTAAAAAGGATTCCCACCATGAACTCCTTGTTCCAGCTGATTAAACGGTCCCAATCTTACGTAGGCCGTATCCGGAAAAAATTAAAATCCCCCCTCTTGCAGAGTGGGTTGCCCATTCCAAACTTTTGGGAACCAAACTACTGGGAACCGACCGTTGCAATTGCGTTGCGGGATTACTGCCGTCCGGGCGATGTTGTCTTCGACGTAGGCGCAAACGCGGGCGGGTTGTCACTCATCATGTCGCGCCATGTAGGCCCTAGGGGTGTTGTGTGCTCCTTCGAGGCAAGTCCGCGCATTATTGATAAAACCCAATACAATTTGGTGAACGCGGGCTGCGCAAATGTCTATCTCTATCAACGCGCCGTTTATCATAAGTCGAATGAAGTAGTCACTCTGTACCCCGGAACGCATCTCAACGATTCCATTTATAACGATAGCGGAGCGGAAGGCGGAACGACATATAAGGTCGAAACGTTGGCTTTGGACGATTTTGTCGCCGCTACCGGGCTTATGCCGAAGTTCATAAAAATGGACATTGAGGGCGCTGAATTCGACGCTCTTAAGGGCGCGATAAAGATTCTTGCGGAAGGTAAACCCGGCCTTATCTTGGAACAAAGTCCGAGCGATATGCGTTGCCATGCGCTTCTGTCCGAAGCCGGTTATGTGGCAATCGATTTAGCAAACTATAGACGGATCAACAACGCGAACGATTTCGATCCAAACGTCGGGGTTGCAAACGTTTTGTTTGTTCACAAAGATAAAGCAGATAAGGATCCTTACGTTAATGCAGGGGCGCCGAGCGTCATCTCACGTTTGTTTCCTGAAGAATTTATCCGCCAGCCTAACGGCAGTTTGGCTCTGGCCAGTTTTCTTGAACTTCCCCCGGGTCGTTATATCTGCAAAGCGGATTTTACGGCGAGCGGAACCGGTAACGAGATTTTTGCGGGAATCGACAGCGATCGCAGCCGACTTCATCGGTACCATACCTATACCCAGTTTATGGCATCAAGCTATCGCGATTGGGTTTTTTCAATTAACATCCCAACCAAAGTGACCCCTTACATTCAGTTCATCAAAGGCGAGGATAAAAGCCTGAACTGGAAGGGCGCGGTAATCTATCGTTACCCAAGTTTCGACAATATTCCTCCGCCAATTATTTATTAACCCAAAATACTGGAGCGGTGATGGGAATCGAACCCCCGCGCGCGAAGGCGCGCGAAAAATTAGGTTTGGGCTTGAAAATAGTCTGGAAAATGGAGCGGGTGATGGGAATCGAACCCACGTGACCAGCTTGGAAGGCTGGGGCTCTACCATTGAGCTACACCCGCATTTTTTGCGTCCGCTTTTATATCAACGACCCGCGATTTAGCGAAGAAAAATCTTATGCCCTGTTTATGCCTATTTTTTCGCTTTTTTCTTGGCTTTCAGGGTAGAATCGTCGTCTTCGATCAACAAGCTCTCCGCCGCTTGCCGCGCGGCATCGGTCACTTTGGCTCCCGCCAGCATGCGGGCGATTTCCTCGCGGCGGGAGGTTTTGTCCAGAACTTCGGCTTCCGTCACGGTTTGCTTTCCCAAGACGCGCTTGGTGACGCGCAGATGGTTCGTTCCGCGCGCGGCAACTTGGGGGCTATGAGTCACAACCAGAATTTGCACATCCCTAGCCAAACGAGCCAGACGCTCGCCGACGGCAGAGGCAACCGCGCCGCCTATGCCCGCATCCACCTCGTCAAAGACAAGAACGGGCACGGGATCGGCCGCGGCAAGAACCGTTTTGAGCGCAAGCATGAAACGCGCAAGTTCTCCGCCGGATGCGATCTTTTGCAAAGGCCCGGGCGCAGCGCCGACATTGGTCGAAGCGAGAAACGCCACGCGATCAACGCCCTCTTCCCCCCATTGTTCTTCAGGCAATTGTGAAATATCGATTATAAACTCGGCGCGTTCTAATTTAAGCGGCGGCAATTCTTTCCCTATTTCTTTTTCCAGCTTCGACGCCGCCGTTTTACGTTCCGCGCTTAAATCTTCTGCTAATTTAACGTAAAGTTGCCGCGCTTGAACCGCAGCTTTCGCCAGTATAGAAACTTGCCCGCTTTCGTCCCCCAGCAAAGCCAGCCGATCCTTCAAATCTCTCAAAACATCGGGCAGTTGCTCAACTTGCACGTTATGTTTGCGCGCGGCTGCGCGCAACGCGAACAGGCGTTCCTCGATATTTTGCAGGGCATCCGGCCGGGCATCAAGCGTCGCCATAAACCGCGATAATCGCTGGCTGGCTTCCGCGGTTTCATTGAGGGCGCTATCGATTGAAGCAAGAAGGTCGGGCAATTCCGCGGCCTTATCCGATACGCGCGCGACAGCTTTTCCGGCTTGCGATAATAAAGCAATCGCGCCGCGTTCGCCATCCAAGGATACCGTCGCCGCGTTCATCGCTTCGAGAATCTTCTCCCGATGCTGAAGTTGCGTGCGTTGGGACGCCAGAGCATCGGCTTCGCCCGCCTGCGGCGCGAGGTCTTCAAGCTCCGTCACAGCGGCGCGAAGAAATTCTTCTTCAGCGCGGCTGCGTTCGCTTGCGGCCTTTGCGTTTTCGGCTTTTTCCGCCGCGTCTTTCCACGACTTGAAAGCGCTTGCCGTTTTCCGCCGCAGGTTTTGCGCTTTTGCAAAAGCGTCCAGAAGCCCGCGATGCGTCGCCGCGTTCAGAAGCCCGTGCGCCTCGAATTGTCCGTGGATTTCCAGAAGACTTTCGCCGAATTGCTTCAAAAGGCCGACGCCTATCGGCTGATCGTTGAAAAAGGCGCGGCTTTTGCCGGACGCGTCGATGACGCGGCGCAGAATGACGGGATTTTCCACGTTCAGTCCCTGCGCTTCAGCCAGCGCAAAAACGGCGTGATCGCCTTTCAAATTAAATTCCGCCGCGACCGAAGCCTGTGAAGCCCCTGCCCTGACAAGCGCCGCATCGCTGCGCTCGCCCAAAGCCAAGCCGAGCGCGTCGAGTACGATCGATTTTCCCGCGCCGGTTTCGCCCGTGAACACGTTCAACCCGCGCTCCAGCGGCAGCGCCAGCTTTTCGATCAGCACCACATCATGAATGACGAGGCGGGTGAGCATTATGAATCGGTTCCTGTGTAAATCGTCTACTTCTTTTCCACCCCGACGCCTTTGCTCTGCAACAGGTTATAAGCGTCCTGATACCAATCGCTGCCGGGGAAGTTATACCCCAACACGGCCGCGTTCTTCTTCGCCTCCTTAAACAGGCCGAGCGCCGTATAGCATTCAACCAAACGCTCTAAGGCTTCGGGCACGTGGCTCGTCGTCTGGAATTTGTCGATCACGGTTTTAAAGCGGCCAATAGCGGCGATATAAAGGTGCTGCTTGATGTAATAGCGGCCAACCTCCATCTCCGCGCCCGCCAGATGATCGTTGATAAGGGAGATTTTCAGAACGGCGTCTTTGGCGTATTCCGTTTCGGGAAAACGCCTGACGACTTCCTGAAGCCCTTTCAAAGCGTCGCGCGCCGAGGCCTGATCGCGGCGCACGTCGGAAATGCGCTCGTAATTGCATAACGCGCGCAGGTAATAGGCGTAAGAGATGTCGCTGTTGCCCGGATGAAGTTCGATATACTGATCGAGCGCCTTTATGGCCTCGTCATAGTCCATATTTTCGTAGTCGGCGTAAGCTTCCATAACCTCCGCCCGCGCCGCCCACTGCGAATACGGATGCTGGCGGTCGACTTCGGAAAACTGCTTGGCTGCCTCCTTGAAGTCCCCGTGATCGAGCGCATCGGTGGCCTTGGTGTAAAGAACGTCGACGGGCTCGTCGGGGGCTTCTTCCTTATCGTTGTCCCCCGCGCAGCCGGAAAGAGCCGCCAGAAAAACAAACGCAAGCAGGAATTTGGAAACCGAAGTCGTCGATGAAAGGCGCATGGAATCAACCGGCAAGTTTGATTTCCGGTTTATAGCATGAATTTGGGGTTATTAAGCAACAGTCGCTTCAAGAGAGTCCATGCCGCCTTCAACGACGCGCCAAGCCTGCGGCGTCTCGAATAAAGCGCGCAAGAGGCGGTTGTTCAAAGCATGACCGCTGCAAAGGCCTTCAAAATGGCCGCGAAGGCGCATCCCCGCCAAAGCCAGATCGCCGATGGCGTCGAGAACCTTGTGGCGGGCGAATTCGTTGCTGTAGCGCAGGCCGCCTTCGTTAAGGACGACGTCGCCTTTGATGATGATCGAATTATCGAGCGAACCGCCCCGCGCCAGTCCCCGTTTCTGCAGTTGATCGACTTCCTCGAAGAAACCGAAGGTGCGCGCGCGGCTGACTTCGCTTTTAAACGCGGAAGGCGACAACGTCACATCGCAGCTTTGCGTCTTGATGGGAGCGCGGTCGAAATTGATCGTCACGCTGTAGCGCGCGGCGTCGGCCGGAGACAAGCGCGCCCGTTTTCCTTCGCATTCGACTTCGACGGGGGACAGAATTTCGATTTCGCGCCTTGGCGCGTCTTGCTCGGCCGATCCGGCGACCTCAAGCAGAAAAACGAAGGAGTCCGCGCTTCCGTCCATCACCGGAACTTCGCCGCCATCGATCTCGATCCGCACATTGTCGATGCCGGAAGCGGAAATCGCCGCCATAAGATGCTCGACGGTCGAAACCTTGCCACCATGATCGTTGCCGATAACGGTGCAGAGTTTCGTATCGACGACGTTATCCCAACGCGCCCTGATCTCGCGCGCGCCGTTAAGCAGATCGGTGCGAACGAAAACGATGCCGGTATCTTCTGCGGCAGGGCACAGGCGTAACCGAACGCGCTCGCCCGAATGAACGCCTACACCCGAACATTCGACCGCTTTGGCCAGAGTTTTCTGCAAGGGCGCGCGCGCCAATCCTAAAACGGAAGGCAGAACTTGATCCTTTGAACTCAGCCTATCGGAGGCTCTATCGTATGACATAAGCGCGCACATCCTAAATTTTGGACAATATCCGGAAACTTGGGCGGAGCAGGCGTGCTCCAGCGCCGTACATGTACCCCCGACAGCGCCGCAACAAAAGACAAGCATTCTTACGGTTTGTTACGCTTACAACCAATTGATATTAATCAGACTTTTGTCTATTTTGACAAAATACCGAAGACCAAAGCGCGAACATTCACTCTTTTTTTACCGTCCTTGACGCATGTTAACCACGTATTGCTTGTTTAGTCTCTTAAGAAGTCAAAAAGGGGAAGTCTCATGTCCGCAAAGACGCTATTTGGAAAAACGGTTATGATTCTGGGACTGATCGCTCTGACAGGGTGTTCCGATTTAACCCCCCAAGAACAGCGGATGGTTACGGGCGCCGCCGCCGGCACGGCAGTTGGCGCGCTCGGCACCGTCATGATGGGCGGGTGCGTCGCTTGCGGAGCTGCAATAGGCGGCGCGGCGGGAACGGGGGTCGGTTATATTATGGACCAGATGGACCCGTCGCCGGGACATTCTTCAAAGTAATCCTATGAAGCCGAAAGAACTTTCGGCGGTTCCTATCGAACTCAACGCCGTAATCGTCGCCGTCTCGGATGGAGAACCTTATCTCCTGACCGACGAAAAACTTGCCTTGCCTTCCGGACCGTTCGAAACGGCGCACCGCACGTTGGAGCAAGGCTTGCGCGCATGGGCCAAGTTGAAAGGCCATCAATCCCTTGGTTATGTCGAACAGCTTTATACTTTTGCCGACCGCGACCGCACAACTCTCGGTAAACGCGCCGTTTCGATCGGCTATCTGGCGCTGGTTTATGAATCGGCGAAGAATTTGGGCGGAGCGTGGTCTCACTGGTATCTACATTTCCCGTGGGAAGATCATCGCCGAGGCGCTCCCGAGATCATCGCCCAAACCATCATGCCCGCGCTGACCGCGTGGAAGAACGCGGCATCCGACAGTAAAGAAAAACGAGCGCGCGCCCAGCGCATCGGCATCGCCTTTCCCTCAGACCCGCGCTTATGGAACGAAGAACTTGTTTTGCAGCGTTATGAACTTTTATGGGAAGCGGGAAAGAGGAACAAAATCGCGCTGGGGCTCCCCATGCCCTTCGATCATCGGCGCATAGTTGCCACGGCCATGGCGCGGCTTCGCGCCAAGATCAAATACCGCCCCGTCGTGTTCGAACTTTTGCCTCCGCAGTTCACGTTGTTGCGCCTACAAAACACGGTCGAGGCTCTGGCGGGAGTACGCTTGCACAAACAAAATTTCCGGCGTCTTGTCGAAGCGCAGGGACTGGTCGAGGAAACGGGGGCGATCGAAAGCGGCGCTTCGGGCCGTCCCGCCAAATTATTCGCCTTCCGCCATAAAGTTCTGCAGGAACGCGCGGTTGCGGGAACGAAGTTATCGAGAACGAATTAGCGTTTTTTTTTAGCGAAACAAGCCTTTCGGGCTTGGTTCGCTAAAGAAAATTGCACATTAATCTGGACTTATATGGTACAGATTGATAATATCCTGTTTATGTTACGTCTTGGACGCCTCACCGACTATGCCGTCACCCTCCTTTCGCATATGGGAAGCAAAGGCGAAGGAACTTTATGGGCGGCATCCGGCCTTGCCGAATCATCGGGCTTGCCGATGCCGACCGTAGCCAAAGTTTTAAAGCTTCTGGCCAAAGGCGGTCTGGTTTCGGCACAGCGCGGCGCTTTGGGCGGTTATAAGCTGGCGCGGCGCGCTTCGGAAATCAAGATCGCGGAAATCATCGAAGCGATGGACGGCCCCATTGCCATTACCGATTGTTCGCACGGCAGCGCGCACGAAAATTGCAAAATCCAAAGCCTTTGCCCCATGAGTTTCGGATGGAACAAAGTCAACGTGGCAGTACAAGATGCCTTAAAGAAAGTAACTTTGGCCGAAATGTTCAAAACGCCATTTATCGAGGGTCCCTAACATGCCCTCTAACACGAAAGCGCTGGCCAAAGACCTGGCCGAACAAAAGTATAAATTCGGCTTCATCACCGCAATCGAGGAGGATACCGCGCCGGTTGGCCTGAACGAAGACATCATCCGCTTCATCTCGGCGAAAAAAAACGAACCCAAATGGCTTCTCGACTGGCGGCTGAAAGCCTTCCGCCATTGGCTGACGATGACCGAGCCGAGTTGGGCGAAAATCCATTACCCGAAAATCGATTATCAAAGCGCGTCGTATTTCTCGGCGCCCAAGCAAAAGAAAAAGCCGCAAACGCTCGCCGAAGTCGATCCCGAACTTTTGAAAACCTACGCGAAACTCGGCATTCCTCTTGAGGAACAAAAGGTTTTGGCAGGCGTGACCGACCGTCGCGTTGCGGTCGATGCCGTTTTCGACAGCGTCTCGGTCGCCACAACATACAAGAAAGAACTCGAATCCCACGGCATTCTTTTTTGCCCGATATCCGAAGCGGTTTTGAACCACCCCGCTCTTGTTAAAAAATATCTCGGCTCCGTCGTGCCAACAACGGATAATTTCTTCGCCGCACTGAACTCCGCCGTTTTTACGGACGGATCGTTCGTTTATATCCCAAAAGGAGTGCGCTGTCCGATGGAGCTTTCGACTTATTTCCGCATCAACGCCGAAAACACGGGGCAGTTCGAGCGCACGCTGATTATCGCCGACGAAGGCGCGAGCGTAAGTTATCTGGAAGGCTGCACGGCGCCCAAGCGCGACGAACATCAATTGCACGCGGCCGTTGTCGAACTGGTCGCTCTCGACGACGCTTCAATCAAATATTCGACGGTGCAAAACTGGTATCCTGGCGACGCGTCCGGCAAAGGCGGCGTTTATAATTTCGTGACGAAGCGCGGCGCGTGCCGCGGCAAGCGGTCGAAAATCTCGTGGACGCAAGTCGAAACCGGTTCGGCGATCACGTGGAAATATCCGGGCTGCATCCTGCAAGGCGACAATTCGGTGGGCGAATTCTATTCGGTCGCTATTACGAATAATTATCAGCAGGCCGATACCGGAACCAAAATGATCCACATCGGCAAGAACACGCACTCGACAATCATCTCCAAAGGCATCAGCGCCGGACACGCGCAGAACACGTATCGCGGCCTCGTGAAAATCCTGCGCACGGCCAAGGGAGCCAAAAACAAAACGCAATGCGATAGCCTTTTGATCGGCGATACATGCGGCGCGCATACGGTTCCCTATATCGAATCGCGCCAGCCCCAATCGCGCACCGAGCACGAAGCGACGACATCGAAAGTCAGCGAAGATCAACTTTTTTATTGCCGTCAGCGCGGCCTTTCCACCGAAGAAGCGATGGCTTTGATCGTCAACGGCTTTTGCAAGGAAGTTTTGCAGGAATTGCCGATGGAATTCGCCGTCGAGGCGCAAAAACTTGTCGGCATTAGTTTGGAAGGAAGCGTGGGATGACTCTTGAAATAAGAAATTTGCACGCCGGCATCGGCGGCAAGGAAATTCTGAAAGGCATCGACCTTATTGTGCCAATGGGTCAGATTCATGCCATTATGGGGCCGAACGGCTCCGGCAAAAGCACGTTGTCCTATGTCCTTTCGGGCCGCGCGGGATACGACGTGACCGAGGGCAGCGTGACGTGGGGCGGCAAGGATTTGCTCAAACTTTCGCCTGAAGAACGCGCGGCATCGGGCGTTTTTCTGGCGATGCAGTATCCCGTCGAAATTCCGGGCGTCAGCAATATGACGTTTCTGAAAACCGCGTTGAACGCGATACGCAAATCGCGCGGAGAAAGCGAACTGGATGCCATGCAAATGCTGAAGCTTCTGCGCGGCAAGGCCAAAGCCATCGGCCTTTCGGAAGACATGCTGAAACGCGCGGTCAACGTCGGCTTTTCAGGCGGCGAGAAAAAACGCAACGAGATTTTGCAAATGGCCGTTCTGGAACCCTCCTTATGCATCCTAGACGAAACCGACAGCGGCCTCGATATCGACGCCCTGAAAATAGTCGCCGACGGGGTTAACGCCTTGCGCTCGCCCATCAGATCGATGCTCGTCATCACGCATTACCAGCGCCTTCTCGATTACATCACGCCCGACGCGGTTCACGTTCTTGCCTACGGCAAAATCCGCAAAAGCGGCGGCGCGGAATTGGCGCGCGAGTTGGAAGAAAAAGGCTATGTCGATTTTGCAAGCGAGGCGGCGTGACGGGCAAAAAAGATAATCTCATCGTTTTCGATTGGAACGGCACGCTTTTGGCCGACACGACCGCTTGCCTGAATGCGGCGAATGCGGTCCTTGAAACGCTCGGCGCGCCTAAAGTCACCCGCGCGCGTTACCAGCGTCATTATACGATGCCTTTATACCGTTTATATCACGCGCTGGGCGTCGATCCCGGCGTCTTGATGGCGCGAGAACATGAAATTCACCCCTTGTTTCATAAAACCTACGATTCTGCGACGATCCGCCTCAGGCGAGGCGCAAAAGCAACTTTGCAAACGCTGCGCCTTGCATCGTACAAATCCATCATTCTGAGCAATTACATCATCCGCAGCATCGAAGAGCAGGCGAAGCGCCTGGGCATACGCGAGAATTTTCACGAGATTATCGCTTTCGATACCGGCAGCGCCACTTTTCGCGAACGCGCGAAGGGCGCACGCCTGAAAAATTATCTGCAAGCGAATCCGCCGCGCGCTTGCATCATCATCGGCGATAGCGAAGAAGAAATAGAAATTGGCCGCGATTTGGGTTTGGTCACTATCGCCATTACCGACGGCATGTGTTCGACCTCCCGCTTACGCGCGATGAAGCCCGACTTTCTGGTTCGCACGCTGGAGCAAGTTCCCGCTATCGCGGACCGCGTGTTCGGCGGAAAGAAGGCTGCATGACCCTCGCCGCTTTCATCGACCGCAGCCGCCGCGACAAGGAAGATTGGAAATATACCGATCTGGAAGCGCTGCTCAAGACTCCGCGCCCGCGCCTCGTTCCTTTCAAACTGCGGGAGAAAAATTCGGACACGCGCCTCGTTTTCATGAACGGCATTTTCCAATCCAAAATGTCGCGGTTCGGTACAACGCCATCCTGCATTTTAATGGGCGATCTGGAGTCGGGATACAAACTGACGTTGGGCGAGCAAACCTGCCTTGTCACGCAACCCATTGAGATGGTTTTCGCCGCCGACAAAAACGCGGCGCAGGAAATTTCGATAAAGCTTTCCATCGACATTGGCGCCAACGGGCGGCTGTCTCTTCTGGAAAAGCATCTGGCTTCGAACGTCCCCGTGACAATCGAAACCGACATTACCTTGCGACCGCGCGCGAAGTTTCTGCACGGGAAGATCATGAGCGGCGGAACGCATCTGGCGACACATCAGGTTCGCGTCGCAACCGGCGGATATTACAACAATTTTTCGCTTTTGCGCGGCGGCGTTCCCGCGCGCAACGAACTCAACATTTCACTCGAAGGCGAAGAAGCTCAGGCCGCATTGGACGGCATCATGCTTCTGCAAAATCATGAACACGCCGACACCAAGACGCACATCGCGCACCAAGCCCCCCGCTGCACCAGCCGCCAGGTTTACAAAACCGTCTTGAACGGCCACTCGCGCGGCGTGTTTCAAGGTAAAATCACGGTGGCTCCGGATGCGCAGAAAAGCGACGGCTATCAGTTAAGCCGCGCTTTGCTTTTATCCGACCGCGCCGAAATGGATGCGAAGCCGGAGCTTGAAATTTTTGCCGACGACGTGAAATGCAGCCACGGCAACGCGATCGGCGATTTGGACGAAGACGCGATGTTCTATTTACGCTCGCGCGGGATCGAAGAAGATCAAGCGCGCGCATTGCTCATCGAAGGCTTTGTTTCGGAAACGCTGGATGAAATTCGCGTCGAGGAATGGCGCGATATTTTCCGCCGAGAGATTGAGGAATGGACGAAATGACATTTAACGCCGAAATTATCCGCAAAGATTTTCCCATACTCGCGCAGAGCGTCCACGGGCATCCTTTGGCCTATCTCGACACGGGCGCGAGCGCGCAGAAACCAAGCAAAGTTATCGACGCAATGTCCCGCTTCATGAAAACCGATTATTCCAACATTCATCGGGGCGTGCACGAACTCAGCCAGCGCGCGACGAACCGATACGAAGCGGTGCGCCCCCTTGTCCAGCGCTTCGTCAACGCCGAGCACGAAGACGAGATTATCTTCACCCACGGCGCTACGGAATCCGCCAATCTCGTCGCGCAAACGTGGGGCCGCAAGTTTCTGAAATCGGGCGACGAAATCGTCCTCACCGCGCTCGAGCATCACGCGAACATCGTGCCGTGGCAAATGCTGCGCGAGCAAATCGGCGTGACCTTACGCGTCGTGCCGGTGACGCCCGAAGGCGAAGTGCGCCTCGAAGACGTTAAATCCGTGTTGTCTCCCAAAACGAAACTTATCGCCTTCGCGCACGTATCGAATGTTTTGGGAACCATTTTGCCCGCCAAGGAAATCGCGGCATTGGCGCACAGCGTTGGCGCTTTGGCATTAATGGACGGCGCGCAATCGATCAGCCATATGCCGGTCGACGTGCGCGATCTCGACGCCGATTTCTTCTTTTTCTCCGGTCACAAGCTCTACGGCCCCACCGGCATCGGCGTTTTGTATGGCAAGCGCAAGATTCTGGCGCAAATGCCTCCCTATCAAGGCGGCGGCGACATGATCGCCTCCGTCACTTTCGCGGAAACGACGTTCAAAGACCCTCCGCATCGCTTCGAAGCCGGAACGCCTCCGATCACCGAAGTTATCGGCCTCGGCGCGGCGATTGATTACGTCTCGGCTATCGGAATGCAAAACATCGCCGATTACGAAGACGAACTTCTGGCCTATGCGACAAAAAAACTTTCGTCTATCGAAGGCCTCCGCATCGTCGGAACGGCTGCAAAAAAATCCGGCATCGTCTCTTTTATTATGTCTCAGGCGCATCCACATGATATCGGCACGATCCTCGACCGTCATGGAGTCGCCATCCGCGCGGGACATCATTGCGCCCAGCCCTTGATGGAGCATCTGGGCTTGGTGGCGACGGCCCGCGCTTCGTTCGGCCTTTATACGACGCGCAAAGACATCGACGCGCTGGTCAAAGCCGTCAAGAAAGTGAAGGAGATATTCGGATGACCGACGATCTCCGCGACCTTTATCAGGACTTGATCCTCGACCACGGCAAGCATCCGCGCAATTTTCACGCGCTGGCAAGCGCAAACCACGAAGCGCTCGGCTACAATCCGCTCTGCGGGGACAAAATCAATCTCTATGTCTCGGTCGACAACAAAGGCGTTATTCAAGACGTCGGCTTTCAAGGCAGCGGATGCGCGATTTCGGTCGCCTCGGCTTCGATGATGTCGGAAATGCTCAAAGGCAAAACAACCGAAGAAGCCGCGCGCTTGTTCGATTATCTTCACAACTCCTGCACCGGACAGGCCGCCGACGCGACGGGACTCGACGAGGACGCCGTTGACCGCATCAAGGCGTTGTCGGGCGTGCGCGATTATCCCATTCGCGTCAAATGCGCGACGCTCGCGTGGCACACGTTGCAAGCGGCGCTCAGGAATGAGAAAAAGGCTTCGACCGAAGGAGACGGCGGCGAGCCGCCGCAAGCGGATTTTATAGAGGGTTTAAGGTGAACGACGGCTCGGAAACATTGGCGAAGGAAAAACCTGCCGAAGCCCCCCTGCCCCTCGGCGAGCGCGTCATCGCGCGCATCAAAACCGTTTACGATCCCGAAATTCCGGTCAACCTTTACGATCTCGGCCTTATCTACAAAATCGACGTCGCTCCCAAGGAAGATGGTTCGTTCAACGCCACGATCGACATGACGCTGACCTCGCCCAACTGCCCTATCGCCGAAGAAATACCCATTCGCGTGCAGGAGGCCGTTTTAAAAGAAGACGGCGCAAAAACGGTTAAAGTCAATCTCGTCTGGGATCCGCCGTGGGACAAATCTCGCATGTCCGACGAGGCGCGGATGCAACTGGATATGTTTTGAAAATGGTCCCGTGGGTAAGAATAAAAAAACGCCGCGCGGCTTCTATAAAAAACCAAGCGGCGTTGCCTAATTAATAAAAGGGTGTTTTACGCGTAAGTCTTTCTCTTTTCCAAGAGGTCAACTCTTTTCAAGGCATTGATTTCGGCACGAAGTGCTTCATTATCGGCCTTAAGTTGTTTAACGGCTTCAATCAAAACAGGCGCAAGCATATCGTAACGAATGCTCTTGAAGCCTTGTTCGTCCGTTGTAACAACTTCAGGCAGAACCTTTTCGGTATCTTGCGCTATAAGGCCGATGGTGGGCCAATCGGCAAAATCCTTTTTGGGAAACTCATCGGAGCGCCAAGAGTACGAAACCCCTTTGAGCTTTCCAATTATCTCAAGCGCTCCCTTTAACGGAATAATATCTTTTTTCCACCGAAGATCAGAGCCGCCCATTTTTCCTCCCCCGGTATGCCGGAAGTCTCTTAGGACTCCATATGATTTATTATATTCCCGCCCCCAAAAAAACACAAGTTAAAAGAGATATTCCGGGCATTGCGAATGCTTTCGATCCATTTCTTCTTCCCAAGCCATTTTTAATTTATAATTATATGTTTTAAGAAATACTGCTTTGATTATCGTTCACAATTCGTTCAGGAAAACATGCCCACAAAAGAAACACTCCTTGCCGATTACCAAGTTCCAGATTTTCTGGTTCGCCGCGTCGATCTCGACGTCGATATTCAGAATAAATTCGTGACCGTATCCTCGCGCCTGAAAATCGCGCGCAATGCGAAATCGAAAAACAAAAAGGCCCCCCTCTTCCTCAACGGCGAAGCGCAAAAGCTCATCAGCGTCTCCGTCGATGGCCGCAAGCTTAATAAACGCGAGTACAAACTCACGCCGCACGATCTGACGATCCCCGACATGCCCGACAAAGCCGTTGTCGAAATCGTCAGCACGCACGATCCGTATAATAACACGACGCTTTCCGGTTTTTATGCTTCGGGGCCGATGCTCTCGACGCAATGCGAAGCCGAAGGTTTCCGCCGCATCACTTATTATCCCGACCGTCCCGACGTTATGGCGAAATTCCGCGTCACGATTCACGCGGATAAAAAGAAATATCCTGTTCTGCTCGCCAACGGGAATCTTCTCAAATCCGGAAAAGAAGGCTCCTCGCGCCACTTCGCGCTATGGCAAGACCCGTTTCCGAAGCCCTGCTATCTGTTCGCGATGGTCGCAGGCAAGCTCGATAAACGCACAAGCTCTTTCAAAACCAAATCGGGACGCAAAATCCTGATCGAGATATATGTCGAGCCAGGCAAGAAAAACGAGACCGGCTTCGCGCTTGCGGCAATCAAAAAAGCGATGAAGTGGGACAAGCAACGCTTCGATCTGGAATACGACCTCGACCGCTTCATGATGGTCGCGACGCCGTTCTTCAATCATGGCGCGATGGAAAACAAAGGGCTGAATATATTCAACGACGCCTGTGTCCTTGGAAGCGTCGAAACGGCTACCGACGCGACGATTTCCTTTATCGAGCGCGTCGTTGCGCACGAATATTTCCACAACTGGACGGGCGACCGCATCACGTGCCGCGACTGGTTCCAATTAAGCCTCAAGGAAGGCCTGACCGTCTTCCGCGAGCAGGAATACATGGGCGACGCGCATTCTATCGCCGTCGAACGGCTCGACAACGTGCGCGACGTGCGCAGCCGCCAGTTTGCCGAAGACGCGGGCGCAATGGCGCATCCCGTCCGGCCCGATCATTATCAGGCTATAGACAATTTTTATACCGTGACGGTTTACGACAAAGGCGCCGAAGTCATCCGCATGATCCAAACGCTTGTCGGACGCAAGGGATTTAACAAAGGCATGGATTTATACGTCCGCCGTCACGACGGGCACGCCGTGACTTGCGACGATTTCGTGAAGGCGATGAGCGACGCGAATAGAATCGACCTCAAGCAGTTCATGCTTTGGTACAGGCAAGCCGGAACGCCCGTTTTGGATGTTTCGAGCCGTTACGACGCCGATACCCAATCATTGGCGCTTACGGTCAGGCAATCCTGCAAACCCACGCCCGGACAGCCGGTTAAAAAGCCTTTGCATATTCCTTTTGCCATAGGTTTGCTTAACCGCAACGGAAGGGACCTCATCGGAACGCGCGTTCTGTCGATCAAAAAGCCGCGCCAGACCTTCATTTTCGAAAACATCAAGAGAAAGCCCGTTTTGTCGCTCTTGCGCGATTTCTCGGCCCCTATCCGGCTGAATTATGCCTATACCGATGACGAACTTCTTTTCCTCCTCGCGCACGACAGCGATCCGTTCAGCAGATGGGAAGCGGGGTTCAAACTCGCAACGGAACGCCTGCTGGATTCTTCAATCGACGACGCGGCTTTTATCTCCGTCCTCGGCGAGATTTTGCGCGACAGGAAAATCGACCCAGAGTTCAAAGCAATGGTTTTGTCTTTGCCGAGCGAAGGCGAACTTGGCCTTGCCCTGCAGGCTCGGGAAAAACCGATTGACGTCGATAGGCTCTATGCCGCGCGCAAGGAGCTGGTGAAACGCATCGCGCATCGCCTGCGCAGCGTCTTCGCCGCCGAGCATATACGTTTGTCCAAAAGCGTATCCGACACAGCCGCCGACGGTGCTTCAATGGGCCGCCGCGGATTGAAAAATTTGTGCCTGTATTATCTGGCGGCTTTGGATAGCCCCAAAATCCTGAAGCGCGTTTTCCTTCAGGCGACAACGTCAAAGAACATGACGGACCAAATCGCGGCGCTTGGAATTCTTGCGCAAACATCTTCTCCGCTGCGCGACAAAGCTTTCTCCGTATTCGAAAGAAAGTGGAAGAAATCGCCGACCATTATGGATAAATGGCTTGCGGTGCAGGCTGGCGCGAAACGCGGCGACGTTTTGAAAACGGTCAAGAGGCTGACGCGGCATCCGGCGTTCACGCTGAAAAACCCGAACCGCATTTCGGCGCTGATCGGCGTATTTGCCGCAAACGGCCTCGGATTCCACGCCGTGGACGGATCGGGATACCGCTTCGTCGCCGATATGATTCTTAAAATCGACCCGATCAATCCGCACAGCGCGGCGGCTTTAGCCAAAAATTTCACGCGCTGGCGCGACTACACGCCCGGACGGCAGAAATCGATGCGCACCGAGCTGATCCGCCTGTCGAAGCAAAAAAAACTCTCCCCCAACACGGCGGAGGTTGTCGGCAAGAGCCTGAAAGGGTAAGCTCTGCGAATGGTCGATAAAAACATGACTCTTCCGGCTTTTCCCAAGCTTGGCATTATCGCGGGCGGCGGCCTTGCGCCGAAGCGCGTTATCGACGCTTGCCGCGCGCAGGGACGCGATTTTTTTGTTCTGTGCCTCGAAGGACAGGCCGACGCCGATACCGCTTCGGATGCGCCGCATGCGTGGCTGCCTTTGGGCGCGTTCGGCAAACTGCGCGATCTTGTCGCTTCCGAAAAAATTGCCGAAGTCGTCATGATCGGCCGCGTTCGCCGTCCTTCTTTGGGAGAATTGAAGCCCGACTGGCTGGCGATAAAAGGTTTAGCGAAAATCGGGTTTCATCTTCCGGGCGACGACGCCCTGCTCCGCGCCATCGGGCGCATCATCGAGCAAGAATGCGGTGTGCGCGTTATCGGCGTTCAGGATATTCTGGGCGGCGTTCTGCTCCTTGAGGGGCGTTTGGGAAATCACGCTCCCGATGCGGAGGCAAAACAAGACATCGCGCGCGGCGCGGAAGTTGCGCGGGCCTTGGGCCGCGCCGATGTCGGCCAATCGGTCGTCGTGCAGCAAGGCCTTGTCCTCGGCGTGGAAGCCATCGAAGGAACAGACGCCCTGATCGCAAGGTGCAAAGACCTCAAACGCGAAGGAAGAGGCGGCGTTTTAGTCAAGCTCGCAAAATCCCAGCAAGACGACCGCTTCGATCTGCCAACCATCGGCCCCGATACGGTCCTTGCCGCAGCTCAAGCGGGCCTCATCGGCATAGCGGCGGAGGCAGACCGCAGCCTTGTGATCGACCGTGACAGCGTTAAGCAATTAGCCGACGAAAAAGGGCTTTTCGTCGTGGGAATCCGTTAATTAGCATTTTTCTGACCTCACTTGCGCCCTATCAGGCTTGTTTTGCTAAGAAAAACTGCTAGTTAACTAAAAAATAACATTAAATGAGCAAGACTTGCGAGCCGTTTTCGAGTAAACTGCCGCCCGTATAAAAGCCAAGTCTTTTTTCGGGAAATTTTGGAGAGGCAACGATGCCTATTATTCTAGAAAAGAACCAAGTCCGCCAACGCGACATATTCCGCGATGTGCGCCCGGCTACGGAACGCACGGCAATTTTCATTACAAAACCTGAAATCGTGGCAGGGCTCGCGTTCGGTCTGACCTTTTTTCTGTTCGTCGCTACCCCCGAATTCAGATCGTTGGCCGATGTGTTCGCCGTTCCTTTTTACTTTTACTTTCGCTGGGCCTTGCGCAAGCCTTTCGCGTTGCCGTTTAAAATTCCGCGTTATGCCCACATACCGGATCCCCATAATTCCCCTCCCGGCAAAACCAGCCCCGGCAAGGCGGAAGGCATCATGTTTCTGGGCAACGTGTCCGACAAGGACGACGACGACCAGAACAGGGAAGTGTGGCTGACCAACATCGACGCGCGCGCGCATATTCTTTATCTGGGCACGACGGGTTCGGGCAAAACCGAAGGCTTGAAGTCGATCGTCACCAACGCGTTGTGCTGGGGCTCCGGATTTTCCTACACCGACGGCAAGGCCGACACCGATTTGTGGGCGTCGCTTTATTCGCTGACGCGCCGTTTTGGCCGCGACGACGATATTTTGATTCAAAACTACATGACCGGAAACTCGGACGAGGGCTCGGTATCCAATACGATGAACCCGTTCTCGAACGGTTCGGCTTCGTATCTCGCCAACCTCGTCGTCGGCCTGATGCCGGATGCCGGCGGCGACAACGCCATGTGGAAAGAACGCGCCGTCGCCCTCATGTTCGCCTTGATGCCCGCTTTGACCTTCAAGCGCGACCATCAGGGATTGCTTCTGGATGTCGGCATCGTGCGCGACCATTTGGAATTACAGCCCATTATCCGCCTGTCGCGCGACCAGACGCTGCCCGCGCGCATCCTTCACGGGCTTGAAGGCTACCTGAACACCCTGCCGGGCTACGTGGCCGCCGCTTTCGACGACGAAGGCAATGAGCGCCCCCCCTCGCCCGATCAGCCGATGTACGATCTGCAGGTAGCAAGGCAACAGCACGGCTACCTCTCGATGCAATTCACGCGGTCGATGCAATCCTTGGCCGACGAATACGGATACATCTTCAAAGCGCAGTTGGCCGATGTCGACGTTTTGGACGTCGTTCTGAACCGCCGCATCTTGGTCGTGCTGATTCCGGCTCTCGAAAAATCCGGCGACGAAGCCGCCAATTTGGGAAAAATCGTCGCGGGATGCCTCAAGGGCATGATGGGCGCAACTTTGGGCAACACCGTCGAAGGCGGTTGGGAAAACGCCATCGGCAGCAAACAGACCCGCTCCAGTTCCTCTTTCATCACCGTGTTCGACGAAGTTGGTTACTACACGGCGGCCGGCATGGCCGTGATGGCGGCGCAAGCGCGTTCGCTGGGATTCTCCCTCGTGTTCGCGGCGCAGGATTTGCCCTCGATGGAAAAACGCATCAAACAGGAAGCCAAATCCATCGCCGGCAACTGTAACCTGAAAATTATGGGCCGCATCGAAGACCCGACCGATACCAAAGACTTCCTTGAAAAGCACGGCGGCCAATCGTGGGTCATGGAAAGCAAGGGATACACGGCCCCCACCAATACCGTCGGAAGCTTATTCATGAACATGCCTTTCGCCGACGACCGTCAGGCCTCTTATCTGGCGCGTAACCGCCTCTGCTACGACCATTTGCGCGGTTATCGCGAAGGCGAGGCGGCATTGGTTTTCGGCGATTGGGCGCATAAGGTGCAAATGTTCTATGCCGTTCCGGAAAAAGCCAAGGCCTTGCGTGTGCATCGTTTTCTGGCCGTTCCGGGCGTGACGAAATCGACGGAAGCGCGCGATCGCATCGCGTTGGAACTTGAATCGCGCCTTAAGGACAAGGATTGGACGGCGGCAGGCGCCGGCGGAACCGTCAAGGAAAGTCCCGAAATCGCCGCAATCGCCAAAACCGTTAAAGGTGCGGCGACCGCCAAACTGTCGGCAGTCGAAATGGGCGTTGCCAGCGTCGCTTCCATGGGCACCCTGCCCGCAGCGCCCCAAAGCAGCGCGGGAGAGGCCCAGGCGAAAAACGGAAACGGCAAGAAAGCGTCAGCCTCTTATTCGGAAGATTCCGAAGACGAAGGCGTGTCGATGCCTTCGGTCGGTTCTTACGCCGACGATTTATCGTCCGAAGAACGCGCAGCACGGCGCGCCGCTTTGCCGCCGTTGCAGGAAGGCGACCAGTTCGGGATCGAAAACGTCGAACATACTCAAAGCTATGCCGCGAAAGGCACGCCCGTTTTTGCGGGAACCGATGCCGATCTGTCGGCCATTATTCCCTCGGTGGAAAGCGGCGATACGGATGCCGATTTCTCGACTACCGAACTGCCCGAACACATCAGGGCATTCCTCGCGCATTCGGCGCAACAGATAAACGAAGGGTTGCGCGGCAAGGGTGACAGGGAATAATTCCGATTAAACGGAGGAAATCATGTTTTATCGTTTCGCGCTTGCGCTTCTTTTTCTCTTTTCCTTCATATCTTCCGCACAAGCCGATAGCGGGCCAAAGCCCGACGACACGGTTTCCTTTACCCTTTCCGCCGAAGATTGGGTTGCGACGAAAACCGCCCATGTCACGTTGGACGTCGAAGCCGCCGTCAATGCTTCCAATGCCGGATCCGTCCGTGCCGATGTAACAAAAGCCGTCAACGAAATCGCCAAAGCCGATTGGCGTTTGACTGAGTTTAACCGCGCGCAGGATCAAACCGGCATGGAACGCTGGAGCGTCGTTTTCGACGCCAGATTAGCCGAGTCCGCCCTTAACGGCCTGAACGACGCCGTCAAGAAAGCCAGCAAGGCGGGAATGCAAATATCCGTCGGCAAGATCGATTTTTCTCCCACGCTTGACGAAACGGAAGCCGTCCGCGCTGCCCTGCGCGCCCGCATCCTTAAAGAAGCCGGAGAACAATTAGCGGCGCTTAACGCGGCCCTGCCCGGACGCAGCTATCGCATCTCCGAGATCGTTTTTGATACGGATATCTTCTCTCCTATCCGCATGATTCACAGCAGGCCCATGATGGCTCCGGTAGCTATGGCCGCTTCGGCTCCCGCCGAGGCGGAACAATCTCAGGACATTTCGCAAAAGCTTGTCCTGAACGCGCATATTACGTTCGCCGCAGTGCCTCCGATAACGCCTCCGGTCCATTAATGGATGGGGTTGCGGGCTTCCTGCGATTGATGCTATGCCGACTGACCTCTTTTTGGCGGTTAGTCCCATGTTTATGAAACCCATCCACATCATCCCCCCCGATACGAATATCGACTTCGTCGCCAAGCGCTGGTGGGCGTTCAGCATGACGATTACGCTTGTCATCGTCACGATCGTCGCCTTGTTCGTTAAAGGGCTCAATTTCGGCATTGATTTCAAGGGAGGCATTCTGATCGAAGCCAAAGCGCCGCAAGCCGTCGATACCGCCGCGCTGCGCGGCGATCTTCAGACGCTTAATCTGGGCGAGATCGAATTGCAGCAATTCGGCTCTCCCGACGACGTTCTCATCCGCATCCAGCGTCAGGAAGGCGACGAGGCCGCGCAAATGAAGGCAGTTCAATCCGTGCGCGATAAATTGGGAACCGCTTACGAATACCGCCGCGTCGAAGTCGTGGGGCCTACGGTCGGATCGGAACTGCTCCATGCGGGCATTCTCGCCACGGTTTTGGCGATTGCGGCGATTTCGATCTATGTCGCCGTGCGTTTCGAATGGCAGTTCGGCCTCGCCGCGATGATCGCGACGCTTCACGACGTTTTCACGACCGTTGGCCTTTACGCCGTGTTGCAACTGGATTTCAATCTGACGGCAGTCGCCGCGCTTTTGACTCTGGCGGGCTATTCGATCAACGATACCGTCGTTGTTTTTGACCGAATTCGAGAAACTTTGCGCCGCCAGAAAGCGACGGACTTGCGCACCGTCATCAACGCCTCGGTCAATCAAACGCTGTCGCGAACGACCATGACGGCAGGAACGACGCTTCTGGCCTTGCTTCCTTTGGTGTTTTTGGGCGGGCAGACGTTGATCAATTTCTCGGCCGCGCTGACATGGGGCATTTTCGTCGGCACGTATTCGTCGATCTACGTCGCGGCGGCCCTGATGCTTTACATGCCGCCCTTGCGAAGAATTGAAGCCGTCAAGAAGCCCGCGGCATAACGAAGCTTATTTCGGTTTGCTTGCACCGTATAGGCTTTGTCCGCCTTTGCGGACGTCTCTGCGAACAGGGGCTTCCTGAATAGCCATCAACAATGAGCTGACCGGAGAGTGGATGCTTTCAAGAGCGATATGAAGCATCTCGACGGGAGAATGCTTTCCGTCTGATTTGATAACGATGTCGATCAGGCTGTCTTTTGGAGAGACGCCCAGTTCTTTTCTTTCATACTTGAGGATATCGTTTCCCAAAGCGATGCAGAGCGCGTTTGTATCGCCAAATCTCGTTTTCAGCGCTTTGAATATTCCGTAATCGGGATGAGAATCCCCGCTGCCAATGCCGTAAGAATAGGCTTCATCCTCGATAAGCATGGCCGTGGATAACTCTTTCTCCAAGCCCTCCGGCTTAAAATCTATATATCCGTGCCATTCTTTGCCGCCTTCGCCGCCTTTGAAGAATTTTTCCGGATGAACGATTTTTATGGAATATTTTTCTTCTTTCTCCTTAACAAGGCGTTCCACATCGGCCTTGAACTCTTTAAATAGTTTCGAATCCTCTCCTTCGGGACAAGTAACAAGCACGGTGCCGCAAAGTTCGCGAACATCTTCTTTAATCCATTCGGGATATTTTTTCTGAAGTTCGCCTGTAATCTCTCTGATTGCGGAAACCGCTTGATTCAGGCGCTCTTCTGTATAGCCGGGGACGGGCAAAATCTCGCGTTCGGACGATCCGGAGCGAACCAGCCAAAAACCCGCATTCGAAGCCACGGAGGTATTTGTGATGGGCCCCCATTGCTCCACGCAGTAATTTGCCACGCTCTTTGCGCCGCGCGTCGTGATGACATAAAGATGGGCGATCATCTCCCCGAATTCACAGAGATTTGCGTAATGCTTTTTCGTAAGAGGCGTATCGTCGGGATCTTCGGGATTCAGTTTATCGGCAAAATTTTTGTCGTAATCGTCGGGCGATACCGTAGCCTTAAAACAAAAATCCCGCGTGCGTTCCCGAATAAGAAACACAAGGTCGGAAACATTATCGACGACAACCGTCTTTTCGCTATCCGCTAACGGCGAAGAAGGCTCTTTATGAGCGACGTGTTCTTCAAAAACGGAGTTGTTCCCAAAGAGATACTCTTCTTCAAAAAGGTGATCTAACATTAACGATTCTCACAAATTCTTTGTCCTTGAATATACAGACAACCCATTGAGTTTACTGATGCGAAGCACTTTATATTTTTCAAGCTTTAATCACAACCTCTTTTTTACTTTCTTGCCGAAAACCCAAGCTTTCGCAACGGATTAAGAACTCTTTGGCCGATTTCCATTAAGATTGTTTCTCAACCGCGATAGCCTCCGGCGCATAGGCCAAAACCACCTCGTCGTCGTATGAAATCCCCTCGATGCGCTGGGCGATGACTTCGATGATCGAAGGGGCCTGAAAATGATCCGGTTTCGTTTTGGGATCGGGAATGTAAATGAGCGCTTTGTATTTTTTCCTCCGATATCGCACTTCCGCAGGGCTGAGAAAAAAATTCTCGGGCGGAAAAACGTCCGTCCATTTGACTTCGGGAAAATAAAATGCCGGCTTCAAAATTCTGAAGCGGTATGGGTCGATCGAGAGATTCAGCGTTCCGTAAACGAAATCGCCGCCGAAAAACGCGTCGAAATCGACCCCCCTCGCCTTGAAAAAAGGCGCCTGCATCCTGATCGTGCCTAAAGGAAACCTCAAATCGTCCGTCGATTTCCCCGACGCCACGCGATGCCCCGAACGAACGACGGCCCTGATCGTTTTCATAAAGATTCCTCGTTTAAACGGAATTATTTTACCATGAAAACGCCATCTTTAAGCAAAGTTCTTCTCTATCATCTTAATATTCTTCCAAAGTTCCGTGGCATTTCTCGCGGTATAAAGCCTGCCTTCCGTCTTGCATCTGGCATTGCCCGCAAAAGGTTTTTGCCCGGGGCGGAGCATTTGAATGCAGGAAGCGCCGCTGACCCTAAGCCCCGCTTCAATCGCAATATTGGAGCTATCGATGATAATAGTGCGTTCGGCAAGCGGCTTCAGGCAACGATGGGAAATTCCATACGATTGGGCGATCCTATCCAGCGCCTCGCGATGCGGCCCTTGATGCGGCTTGTGTGTCGACGTTTCATTGGCCGTAAGATAAAATTGCATATATTCGGGCGTTTCCCCAAGCACGCTTCTATTGACTTCGACGACAGGGTCTTCGCTACTCGTAACCGTGACCAACTCCCATCCGGTGCGATGCAATCCTGCAATCACTTCTCCGACGCCTTTGGGAGGGGTTAATACCGGGCTATTCTTTTTATACAGCTTGAAAAACCTTTTCTTGATTGCGTAGAGGGAAGGAAGCGTACTGCCGGCGGGTATATTATCGCGCACCCAGTGTGCGACGATATCCGAATGCGCGCCGCGCAAATACCAATCCTCATCAACCGTTCTGCCGTCCTTTTTCGGAATAGATATGCAATGCTCGCGGGTAAAGTCTTCCGTCGTCATGTCTATGCCGTATTTTTTGGCAACCTCCATCCAGCAGCGCTCAATGACGGTTCCGCTGTTAATCTGAACATCGTTCATGCCAAAAAGAGCGATGCGGAGGTTGTCTTTCGGAAAAGGGACGTTTGTCCCGCCCGCGCAAGAAACTGATTGTCCGTTCATAAATACTTTTCCCTAATTTTAACAAAAGAGCCTGACCTCCTGTGAAGATAGGAGAAAACAGGCTAAAATTACAAGGGGCGAATATGAATGAGCCGTTTTTTAACCATATTATTTTTTTCCGATGAAAGAAAAAATCTTGCCCACCTTGGAGGCAAAAGAGTAAAGTTTTCTGGAAAATAATCTTCCCGCAAAGGGAAACAAAGTTCAGTTATTAATTCTGTTCCGGAACGTTTAAACAAAAGGGTTTTACGCATGACCACCGCTTCCCCTTTCGCCCTTATCTCCGACGCCTTGCGTAGACGCTTCAAAAAAATAAGGCTTTTCATTATCGATTTCGAAGGCTCGATGGCAGCCACGGAAGTGGTCATGCATATTTCATTTCTGCAACTTCTCAAAGATCACGGTGTTCCCAAAAAAGAATACGTCGATGTCTACGAAGTCGAAAAAAATGCGCTTGGAAAGACAGTAAGAAACATCGTCAAGGAGTATAAAGACAACTATGGCCTCAAAGGCAAAGAAGAATTTATCCAGAAATTTAAAGAAAAATGCAGGCTCGAAGGGAAAAACGAAAAAGATTACGATCTCGATCTCGAAGCTCTTTTGATCGAACGCCAGCACATATACGATAACATTATCAGAAAATATAAAATTCTCCTGGCTCATCACGCCAAACCTTTGATCCGGCTTGCCAAGGAGAACGGAGCGATAGTTATCGTTCTTTCGAACGGAACCGACGGAATTATCCGCGAAGTCTTGGAAGAAGACGGCCTTGTCATCAAGGGCGGGAAGAACGATGACGGCGCAGTCCCCGTCGATATCGACGCCGTTTGCGCAAGCAACAGCCCCAAAAGAATCGCTCTCGAAAATAAATTCGTCCAAAAAAGGCAAGACAAGGAAATTAAGAGCAAGCATCTTGACCCGTCCTGTGAGGATTGCCTTGAAGAAATAGAGGCCGTTAAAAAAGAAGTCTGCAAACAGATGGAAGGCAAAAAAGACTATTTCCTCGCGCGGCTATCCAAAAAATGGAACATTTTGCCGCAGGAAATAATGGTGATGGAAGATAACGCAAACACGCTTGAGAACATGCAGGCCGCTTTGGAAACGCTTTGGAAAGGCGTTTTCAAGAAAAAAGCCTCGCTGATCGGAAAGATCGGCAAAATCTACGTCAGGCATGAGCTTAATTGGCAGAAAGACGGCCCGGAAGATGCGGACGCCGTTTTCTCGTGCCCCGCGCCAGAGCCGCTCTTAAAGGAATACGGCATCGACAAGCTTCCTACTAAAAATGCTCCTTGCAGCTCATATAGGCCTATTCACGGCAATACCCGTTAGTATTTCCTGATGCATGATTCTAATAATTAGTTGGCGTTTGACGGCTTCCTATTAATCCCTATAACCTAGGGCTTATGCTCACCCCCATCCTCATTTCCGGCGGAGCCGGATACATCGGCAGCCACGCGGCCTTTCTCATGAAACAGGAAGGTTTCGAGCCCGTCGTGATCGACAATCTTTCGACGGGCAACGCGTGGGCGGTCTCGTTCGGCGCTTTCGAGCAAGGCGACATCGGCGACCCCGATTTTGTCCGGAGCGTTTGCGATAAATACAAGCCCCTGGCGGCAATGCACTTTGCCGCATTTATTGAAGTCGGCGAGTCGGTGCAAAATCCCGCAAAATATTACGAAAACAACAGGGACAAAGCCTCGCGTTTTTTCAAAACCCTGAACGCCTGCGGTATCAAAAAAGTCGTTTTTTCGAGCACGGCAGCCGTTTACGGCGATACGTCGAGCGTCTACAGCGACGCGGGCGGCAGCGGTCCGATATCGGAACTTTATCCGACAAAGCCTATTAATCCCTACGGCCAATCCAAGCTGGAGGCCGAAGCCTATTTAAGGATGCTGGACGCCGGAGGATTGCGTTCGGTCACGCTGCGCTATTTCAATGTCGCGGGCGCCGCGCCCGTCGAAGCGCAAATAGGCGAAGCCCACGCGCCGGAATCGCACCTTATCCCGCGTCTTGTTTTGCCTCTCGTCGACGCGCCCGCCGATCTGATGCTGGCTATGGGATTGAAAAAAGGATTTACGATCTACGGCGACGATTATCCGACGCCTGACGGCACGGCGATCCGCGATTACATCCACGTCCTTGATCTGATTGACGCGCATATGCGCGCCTTGACTTATCTGTTGAGAGGCGGCGTGACTGATATCTTCAATCTCGGTAGCGGCAAGGGTTTTTCTGTCATGGAAATCGTGGAAGCCACGCGCAAGGCGCTCGACCGCCCGAATTTTTCTCCGGGCTTTGCCCCAAGGCGCGAAGGCGACCCGACGTGCCTCGTCGCCAGCAGCGAAAAAGCGGCAAAAATCCTCGGTTGGCGTCCAGTTCGGTCTTTGCAAAACATTATCGGCGACGCGGCCGCGTGGCACCGCTCGCCTCTTTATCAGGATGCGATAAAGGCGAAGTTTGGACTTCATGGTTAATGGGTTGAAAGTATTAAAGAAATAGACTTGGCCACAGGTTTTCGATAAACTGACAATGTCTTTTTATGAGAGATTAGGTATGTCACAGCGAAGAGAAATTTTACAAACGGTCGTGCGCCGTATTGCGAACGAAGAGACGCCCAGAACCTTTTCGGACGGCAAAGAAATCGTACTTCTCGGCGAGCCCGGCGGCATGAGCGGTGTCATCGAAGGCGGGGCTGGAACGGCCCTTTACGAAATCCAGCTTTCGATTCAAGCCCAGCAAGAAGCGCCCGGAAACAAAGAAGCCGCGGCTTCTATATTCGAGAGCGCTCGGTTCAATCACCTGCAAACGGAAGATGAGTATAAAGTCAAGCTTTCCTTCATGAACGAGATCGTCGCAGGCTCGGCTGGAACATGGGGCATATCCTATTTGTCGCAGCCCATCAGCGGGACGATGATCTTCGTCGAGAACATGGCATCCCATGATTTCATCAATCCCAAGCGCGGGTTTGCATACGCGCTGCACGAAAAATGCGGCATCGGGTCCGAGACAGTTCCGATGATGAATCTTGGTGCCTTGCGGAATGTCGTTGAAGGTGGCGTCGATTCCGAAAAGAAGCTGAAGACCGAGCGTTTGCTGAACAGCGAAGCCCCGATCCGCTTTGCCGTAACAAACCTCGACGAAATGCGGCGCGAATTGATTGACCCCTGCGCCAGCGGCACGGCCAAAGGATATTTAGACGCGGCGTGCGCTTCGAGCTTAATTCCAGGCGTGGCGGGCAAACCGATGACTCTTTCCCCGAACGGCCCGCGTTACGTCGATGCCATGACGAGTCCCGTCGATTTTCTTTTCAAGGACGACGACTATAGGGATGCCGATTATGTCGTTGTCCTGAGTTCGCGCCCGCTAAACGGAACGCGCCAAAAAGCGTTCGATCCTCAGGCTTGGATTATCTCGCAATTTGCGCGCCTTGCAGTTCATGATCGGGCGGAAGCCAAAAAACTTCTTGATTTTGTCAAGAATGAAAGGGTTTTAAGCCAGAAAAAAGTTATAGAAAGTGAAAAACAAACCGATCGCTTCCTTTATCTCGGAATGCCAGAAGGCACGAAAGCGGTTTCAAGCGCCTGCATAAAACCCCTTACGCTGAGGAATGCGGCGATCCTGGCTTATTTGCAAACGTGGGAAATTTTCGACAAACCTCTCCGTGATGAAGGATACAAAATCAGGCCTTCGGCGCCGCCTCCACGCTGGAAGCCCGCTGCCGCCGTTTGCTGAGAGCGATTGGAATCCGCCCCTTATCGCGTTATAATTATCAAATGCATATATTTTCTCCTATCCGCAACGGTTCGGATTCCATACCCGATACGCCGACACTGGCCCCGCACGGCAATGTCTCGGTCAAAACGCGGCCGCAGACGAAGAAACCAGCGATGTATAAGGTCTTTTTGCTCAACGACGATTACACGCCGATGGATTTTGTCGTATCTGTTCTCGAAATCTTCTTCAACAAATCGCGCGAAGACGCGACGACCGTCATGTTGCAGGTCCACAAAAACGGCATCGGACTGTGCGGCGTGTATACGTTCGAAATCGCGGAAACCAAAGTCGCGCAAGTCATGTCCGCCGCGCGCCAAGCCCAGCATCCCCTGCAATGCACGATGGAGAAGGAATAGTATCGACCGATCAATGATTAAAGCTTCGTGACGACGACCTTTTTCCCCTTCAATCCCAGCACAAGCTCCCCGCGCTTCAGCGCCAGCGCAAGGTTTCCGAAAAGCTCGCGCCGCCAGCCGCGCAAGACGGGAATATCCGCAGCGTCATCGATGACAAGGTCTTCCAGATCGTCCGTCGTCGCAATCAGCTTTGACGCCACGCCGCGTTCCTCGCTAACTTGTTTTAGAAGAACTTTCAGCAAATCGACCGAAGGCCCAAGCCCTCCGGGAATAGAGCGGCGTTCTCCGCCCTTGGGGCATTGATCGGCAGGCATTTCAAGCGCGCGCGTCACCGCCTTTAGAATTTCAGCGCCCTGCCGTCCTTCCGCGAAACCTCCGTTCAATCCCCGAATGCGGGCGAGGTCTTGGGCCGTGCGCGGCTGGTGGTAAGCAATCTCCAACAAAGCCTCGTCGCGCAAGACGCGGTTGCGCGGCACGTTGATGCGTTGGGCTTCGATTTCCCTCCACGCCGCCAATTCCTGCACCAAGGCAAGCAAACGCGGTTTATCGGAACGCAATTTTAAACGCTTCCAGGCTTCGCGCGGATCGGAAGCGTACGTGGCGGGATTGGTCAGCACCGCTATTTCTTCCTTCACCCACGAAGCACGATCGTTCTTTTCGAGAAGCTCTTTCAATTTCAGATAAACATCGCGCAAATAAACGACATCGCCCAAGGCATAAACCAGTTGTTTTTCAGACAAGGGCCGCCGCGCCCAATCGGTGAACCGGCTCGATTTATCGACCTTTGCGCCCGCCAAAGATGCCGCCAGCGTTTCATAGCTCGCCGACTCGCCAAAGCCGCAGACCATAGCCGCGACCTGCGTGTCGAACATCGGCGCGGGCACGCGTCCCGTCAGGTTAAAGAATATTTCAACGTCCTGCCGAGCCGCATGGAAGACCTTAAGCACAACATCGTCATTCATCAATTCAAACAAGGGGTTAAGGTCTATACCTTCAGCTAAAGGATCAACCGCGACGGACTCGTCCGCGCCGCCAATTTGGATCAGGCACACTTTCGGCCAAAACGTGCGTTCGCGCATGAATTCGGTATCGACGGTGACGAATTCGGCCTTCCGCTGCCTGAGGCAGAAATCGGCGAGGTCTTTGGTTGTCGTAATAAGAGACATGAATTTCCGCTTCTTAGAGTCTGGAACAATGGGATAACATTTTAGAACGAAAGCGACCAGATAAAACAAAAGGCCTGAAAAAAGGCGTTTTCCTCGGGGCAAAATAAAAATGCCGCTTCTTGTCTTGACGGGAAAAATTTTCCTTTCTCGGCTATTTCAAACTTAACGACGCATGGATTTATACGCTTGAATCATGAGATTCTTTATTCCTTCTTGCGTGGCATGGAACTTGCGTATTCGCCTTCAGGTTCGCCAAAAAAGGGAAAGAGACCTGTTCTTTCCAAAGGAGTCGCCATGTCTCTCTCGTTCGACACGTCCGTCAATGGATTGTTGTCTCAGTCGTATGCCATAGCGAACACGTCGAATAACATGGCGAACGCTTCGACGACGGCCTACAAGGCCGAGACAACGAGTTTCGAAGAACTTGTCTCGGAATGCGCCACGGCGGATTCTTCGGGCACGGACGGCGCGTCGGCGCAAACGACCTATCAGAACACCGCGCAAGGCATCATTCAGTCTACGTCAACGGCAACCAATCTGGCCATTAACGGCAGCGGTTATTTTGCCGTCCAAGACGCCAGCGGAACGGGCGTGTATTACACCCGCGCCGGCGATTTTACGCTTAACGCGGACGGCGATCTGGAAAACAGCGAAGGATATTTGCTGTTAGGAGAAAGTCCGACAGCCCCCGGCACTTATACCGCCATCAATATTCCCTCAACCCTTACCAGCGCGGCCGTTCCTACGACAACGCTCGATTACGCGGCCAATCTCGACGCAAGCGCCGCAGCCGGGACGTCTTCTTCGGCATCCAACGTCACCGTATACAACTCAAGCGATACGTCCGGCACGCTTTCCTATACGTGGACAAAAGACGACTCCAACGCGTGGACATTGTCGGTCTCGGCTCCAGACGGAGCTTCTTCGGGCGGGACGACTGCCAATTATACGGCTTCGATAAACGTCGGCTTTAACCAAACCGGCGGAATCGAAACGATCGGCACCGGCACTAATTACACGGTTTCCGGCAATACCGTCACTTTCACGCTGGATTACCCGGGAGCCGCGGCGCAGACGATCTCATGCGATCTTTCCAATGTGACGCAGTACGCCTCGACGTCTTCGACTCCTATAACCGCCGATGTCTCGACCTTCACGCAGAACGGCGCTCCCGCAGGCGCGTATAGCGGCATCTCGATCGACGACAGCGGCAACGTTTCCGTTAATTATGATAATGGCCTGTCCACCGTTCTTTACGAGATTCCCGTCGCGACTTTCGTGAACCCCGACGGCCTTCAGGCCCTCGCGGGCAACGCCTACACGGCGACGATTTCTTCGGGCGCCGCAACCTATAACGCCGTCGGCAGCAATGGGGCGGGAACGCTTAAAACCGAAGCTTTGGAATCGTCGAACGTCGATATCGCCAATGAGTTCACGGATATGATTAGGGCGCAGCAGGTATATTCGGCCAACGCCAAGGCCGTTTCGACCATCAACAGCATGATGCAGACGCTCATCCAGTTGCAATCGGTTTAACCGCGAAAATATGGGGTTTCCCAAGCGGTCATGCCATCCTTTGCTTGCAACCCTACCCTCCTTGCCATATACATTTTATATTCATATTTTTGACAAGGATTCTTTCTCATGACCACGCCAACGCCGCAGTCCCCTGTCCCCCCGCCAACCCCTATGCCGATGTTTTATTCTTCTCCGCGCCCGTTGGACCGCGTGCGCGACGGAAAGATGAAGTTGGACCGCCCGACCCATTTCAAATTCGCGGAAAAAACAAACGCCATTCCCTTGCTGGTCGATGAATTTCCCATGGCTTCCGCTTATTATCCGATCGTTTTCGCCGACGGCCCCATCCCGGTTCCCGCGGCCGTCGTGGGATTGAAAAACGACAACAATTTATTCGTGACGCCCGACGGCGCGTGGATTCCGGGAGCCTATCTTCCGGCCTATGTGCGCCGCTATCCCTTCATCCTGATGGACGATCCCGAAAACAAGCAGTTCGTCCTGTGCATCGACGAAAAAAGCGATCTTTTAAAGGAACAAGGCGAATTTTCCCTGTTCGACGGAGAGCAGCCGAGCGCCTTCACCAAAAGCGCGATGGAATTCTGCGCCGCGTTGCGCCAACAGGGCGACGCGACCGACGAGTTTGTCAAAGCCCTCAAGGAACAAGGGCTTCTGGTTCCCAATAACGCTGAAATCACCGCTCCCGACGGTACGCGGTTCCAACTCAGGGGTTTCCTGATCATCGACCCCAAGAAATTCGACGCCCTGCCCGACAGCGTCATTCTTCAATGGCGCAAGAAAGGCTGGCTCGGCCTCGTCTACGCGCAGTTGCTGTCCTCGTATAAATGGCAGAGTCTGGTCGATCTGATGATGCAGGTTCGGAAGAAATGACCCGCCTTCGCCCTTCGGGCTACGGCGCGGCAAGCGCAGGGATTTATCTTTGTTTTGTTGCTTGGGCGTTTTTCCTTCTTTTCTCCTTCCCCGCCGCAGCCCAAACGCCGCAACAAGGCCTTGCCCTGCATGGGGCGCCGAAATATTCCGCCGATTTCACGCATTTCGCTTATACGAACCCCGACGCGCCTAAAGGCGGGGATTTGCATCTCTCGGCGCTCGGCACTTTTGACACGCTGAATCCCTTCACGCTGAAAGGCGTCGCCGCCGAAGACGCAGGCCTTGTTTTTGAAACCCTTATGACGCGCTCGCTCGACGAACCGTTCAGCGAATACGGCTGGGTCGCGGAAAGCGTCACGGTCGCGCCCGACCGCACATGGATTTCCTACAAATTGCGCCCGCAAGCGAGATTTCAGGACGGCTCACAGGTCACGCCCGAAGACGTTATTTTCTCATTTGAGATTTTGCGCGACAAAGGCCACCCCTCCTACCGCAGCTATTATAAAGACGTCGTAAAAGCGGAAAAGACGGGCGCGCATGAAGTCCGCTTCACCTTCCGCGACGGGAAAAACACCGAACTGCCGATGATCGTGGGCGAACTGCCCGTTCTTTCTAAACATTATTGGGAAGGCAAGGATTTTGCGGCGACAACGCTCGATCCCATCATGGGCAGCGGCCCCTATAAAGTCGAAAGCCTGACGCAAGGCCGCACAATTACTTATGTGCGCGTTAAAGATTGGTGGGCGGCGGATTTGCCGATCAACAAAGGCCGCTATAATTTCGATCGCCTTATTTTCGACTATTACCGCGACGCGACCGTGGCGACCGAAGCGTTCTTCGCGGGGCGTTACGATTTCCGTTTTGAAAATATCGCCAAAAACTGGGCGCTCAATTACGACACGCCCGCCGTCCGGCAAGGCCTCATCAAAAAGCAGGTCATCGAGAATGAACTTCCTGCGGGAATGCAGGCGTTTATTTTCAACGTTCGCCGCCCGTTGTTTCAAGACCGCCGCGTGCGCGAGGCTTTAGGCTATGCGTTTGATTTCGAGTGGTCGAACAAGAATTTCGCCTACGGAGCCTACAGCCGCACGTCGAGTTATTTTGAGAATTCCGAACTGGCGGCCAAAGGCCTTCCCTCGCCCGAAGAACTGAAACTTTTGGAACCCTATCGCGGCAAAATTCCGGACGACGTTTTCACGAAAGTTTTCACGCTTCCTAAAACGGACGGCAGCGGCGGCGACCGCGACAATTTGCTGAAAGCCTCCGATTTGTTGCGCGAGGCCGGATGGACGATGAAAAACGGCGTCCTGACGGATGCAGAAGGGCATCCGTTCACATTCGAAATCATCGAATCCGAGCCGATTTTCGAACGCTGGGTTCAGCCGTTTTTGCGCAATCTGGAGCGCCTCGGCATCAAGGCGACTTTCCGCGTCGTCGATACCTCGCAATTCCAAAACCGGATGGACACTTTCGATTACGACATGACGATCGGCGTTTTCGGGCAATCCCTCTCGCCCGGCAACGAGCAATACGACATGTGGGGATCGAGCAAAGCCGACATCAAAGGCAGCCGCAACCTGATCGGCGTGAAAGACCCCGTCGTCGATGCGCTGCTGGATAAGCTCGTTCACGCGGAAAGCCGTGAGGATTTGATCACCTCCTGCCGCGCCCTCGACCGCGTGTTACTGTGGCAGTATTACGTCATCCCGCATTGGTATATCGGAACCTATCGCATCGCGTATTGGGACAAATTCGGAGAACCCAAAATCGCGCCGAAATACGGCCTCGCGGTGACGGATACATGGTGGATCGACGCGAGCAAGACCAACCGACGCTTGAAGTGACTCCTTTAGGTCATGAGCGGTTGCGTAAAGCCAGTTGCTCGCCGGAGGGTTAAGGCCTTTATGAACATCTCACTAAGTCCGGCGAGCAACTGGCGAGGCGCAGAGCGAATGATGTCAAACAGCGGCGCGGATTCCAACCGCCCGCTTGTATAAAGCCGCCAAAATCGACGCGGCACAGAATAGGAAATAATAACACATTGTTTGTTAATGTCGTTTTCAGGCTTTAGGTTTGACCGACCTTTTATATTTCAATATTTCAAACCATGTCTTAATCTCCATAGGAAATTTATCTTGCGAGGCAATTATGAGATTTTCTCAGAGAAAAGGGCTAACTCCAGTAAAAAGCATTATCCAAAAAGATAGCATTGATACTGATTTAAAAAACGGTCTTTGGAATGCTTTCCATATGTGTTTATGGGAAAACTATCGCCCGAACAATCCAATTGCCCCCTCATTCAATGATTCAAATTTATATGAATTATTCCAAATATATTGGCATTTGTATTTCAAACAACAACTACATACACTGCCTCATTACTTTGAAGATGCTCTACAAAAAATTCATGGATACTTTTTCAGCTGTACATGGTTTCAGCTATATGACTTTATAGAATTTACTGCAGAACATGCTCCTGAATATCTTTCCCCTGAATTTATTAGTTTTTGTAACCGCGTATTAACTGATGAAAAATCAGCATATCGAATTATTGACAAAAAAATTGTTGAAATAACCGCCGAACAAGAAATTGAGAGCATCAATGACGCATTAGAAAACAGCAATAATTTAACGGGCGTTCAGACTCATCTCAAACAAGCAATCTCTCTGTTTTCAGATAGAAAAGCTCCAGATTTCAGAAACACCGTCAAAGAATCTATTAGCGCCGTTGAGGCAATGGCGATGCTTTTAACTAAAAATGATAAAGCGACTCTAGGAGAAGCCCTAAAGACCATTGAAAAGGAAGGCGGAATCCACCCGGCACTTAAAAAGGGGTTGTCCTCTCTTTATGGTTACACTTCAGATGCGGAGGGCATCAGACATGCCTTGCTTGAAGAAACCAATCTCGATTTTGATGATGCAAAGTTTATGCTCGTTGCATGTACCGCTTTTATAAATTATCTGGTTGGCAAAGCCTCTTCTGCAGGAATCAAACTAAACGGATAGTTTTCGGGTTATTCATTTAGCCCCTTACTTCGCCTGCATCATCGCGATCGCCGTATCCGGCATCCGGTTTGCGAATCCCCACTCGTTATCGTACCAGCTCATGACGCGGACGAACGTGCCGCCGATGACTTTGGTTTCGTTTAACGCGAAAATCGACGAACGGGGGTCGTGGTTGAAATCCGAGGACACTAACGGCTCGGCATACGCGCCGAGAATGCCTTTCAAAGCGCCGTTCGAAGCCGCGAGTATCGCCTGATTGATCTCATCGACCGTCGTGGCGCGTTTGGCCACGAATTTGAGATCGATAACGGAAACGTTCGGCGTCGGCACGCGGATGCATGTCCCGTCGAGCTTGCCTTTAAGCGCAGGCAGAACCTTGCCGACAGCCTTGGCCGCGCCGGTCGATGTCGGGATCATATTAATCGCCGCCGCGCGCGCGCGGTGCAAGTCGCTGTGCATCGTATCGATCGTGCGCTGATCGCCCGTATAGGAATGGATCGTGGTCATAAATCCGTGCTCGATGCCGACGGCGTTATTCAAAACGAACGCCACCGGTGCGAGGCAATTCGTGGTGCAGGACGCGTTGGAAACGATCATATGCGAAGGTTTCAGGTCGTTATGATTGACGCCATAGACGACCGTGATGTCCTCGTCCGTCGCAGGCGCGGAGATCAAAACCTTCTTTGCTCCCGCCAACAAATGTTTGGCGGCATCGTCGCGCTTGGTGAAGCGCCCCGAGCATTCCATCGCCACGTCGATGCCGAGCCCCGTCCAGTCGAGCTTCGCCGGATCGGTGGATTGAAAACCTTTGACGCGTTTTCCGTTAATGATGAGGTCGTTGCCGTCGACCGAGACTTCGCCGTCGAACCGTCCGTGAACGGAATCGTATTTCAGCAAATGCGCGTTCGTCGCAGGGGGCGCCAGATCGTTGATCGCCACAATATCGATGTCCCCGCGCTTCGATTCAAACGCGGCGCGCAGGACAAGGCGGCCAATGCGGCCGAAACCGTTAATGGAAACGCGAACGGGCATGGAAACCTCCCTTAAAAAGAAAAGTAATGACTTTTTAGGAGAGAGCGCCGCCCAGCGCAAGCCTTCGTTTATTTACCAATTAATTCCTTGGCTTTTTCGACGATTTTCTCCGCCGTAATTCCGAAATGCTCGAAGAGCGCTTCGGCCGGAGCGGACGCCCCGAAAGTAGACATGCCGATAAAGGCTCCCTTATCGCCGATCCATCGATCCCAACATTGGCGAACCCCCGCCTCAATGGCGATACGCGGCGCCGATCCCAGAACTTCCGCGCGGTATGCTTCCGTTTGCTCGAGAAAAAGCTCCATCGAGGGCATGGAAACGACGGCGGCCTTGATGCCCTGCTCGGCTAATTTCGCGCGGGCGTCGAGCGCGCGGAAAACTTCGGACCCGGACGATAGAATCGTTATGTCGCGCTTCTCGTCCGCGCCCGCAAAAACATAAGCGCCCAAAGCCGAAAGGTTCTTCGGGCTGTCGAAACGAATTGTCGGAACCCCCTGACGCGTCAGGGCCAGAATAGAGGGGCGCGTCTTGTTACGAAGGGCGATTTCCCAGCATTCCGCCGTCTCGACGCCGTCGCAAGGACGCATGACGAGTAAATTAGGAATGGCGCGCATGGCGGCCAGATGTTCGACCGGCTGATGCGTCGGCCCATCCTGCCCGACGCCGATGCTGTCGTGCGTGAAAACGTAAATAACGCACTGCTTCATCAAGGCCGCAAGGCGAACGGAGGGACGGCAATAATCCGAAAACACAAAGAACGTTCCGCCGTATGGAACGAATCCGCCGTGAAGCGCCAGCCCTCCCATGATCGCCGCCATGCCGTGCTCGCGCACGCCATAGCGCATATTGCGGCCCTTATAGTCGGGCGGCGTTATGTCGATGGAGCCTTTAACCCACGTGTTATTCGAGCCCGCCAAATCCGCGCTGCCGCTTAAAAGTTCGGGAAACAAGGAAAAAATAGCTTGAAGGACATCGCCCGATGATTTGCGGGTCGCCACTTTCGGTTTCTCGGCCGCGACTTTCTGCTTGAACCGCCCAAGCGCTTCAACGCACTCCGTGGATATCTCGGCCTTCAGCGTCCGGTCAAAATCCTGACGCAGATCGTGAGCGTCATGACGCTTCTGCCAGGCCAAAAAGCCGGCATGCCCCTTCTTTCCGACCTTGCGCCAGGCCGACAAGACATCGTCGGGAATAACGAAAGGCTCGTGCGGCCAACCAAGCTGCGCGCGCGTGGCCGCGACTTCTTCCGGACCGAAAGGATCGGCGTGGGACGCGCTCGTGCCTTGCTTTTTCGGCGATCCATAGCCGATGATCGTGCGGCAAGCGATGAGCGAAGGTTTGTCCGTAACCGCAAGCGCCGCGTTCGTCGCTTCTTCAATGGCGTCCGGATCGTGCCCGTCTATGGCCTGAACGTGCCATCCGTAACCGCGATAGCGCGCCTGCACGTCTTCGGTAAAGGCGAGCGACGTCGGCCCGTCGATCGAAATTTTATTGTCGTCGTAATAAACGATAAGACGGCCCAATTTCAGATGCCCGGCGAGCGACGCGGCTTCATGGGTCACGCCTTCCATCATTTCTCCGTCCGACGTAATGACAAACGTATGATGATTGACAAGATCGGAGCCGAAACGCGCGTTAAGACTGCGCTCGGCCAAAGCCATGCCGACAGCATGCGAAACGCCCTGCCCCAGAGGGCCGGTGGTCACCTCGACGCCAATATCGACATCGACTTCCGGATGCCCGGGAGCGCGGCTGCTGATGATCTGGCGAAAACTTTTAATGTCGTCCATCGTCATGGCTTTGTAGCCGGTCAGATAGGCCAGCGCATAATTGACCATCGACGCGTGCCCGGGAGACATAATGAAACGATCCCTGTCGGGCCAAGCCGGATTTTCAGGATCGAAACGCAAAAATTTGGACCAAAGAACGGTGACGACATCTGCCACGCCCATGGGCATGCCCGCATGGCCCGCCTTGGCTTTCTCAACGGCATCCATCGCCAAGGCGCGAATGGCGTTGCTCATGTCTTTATGCGTGGAATCGGAAACGTTATGCATGGAAAGAGGAACGGCGGGGGAAACTGGCATCTTTTTATACCTAAATAATAGGGGGACTCTGCGAAAATTGCCGTATTTTGAGGATAGAAGCAATAAGGCAATAGGAAATATTCTACCTCCCCATTTTTGGGCCCAATTCCTTAAAATAACTTTGGAAAACAAGCTCTATAGTAAAGATTGCCTTTAGCGCATTCCGCCCCTATATTCCGGCCTTCTTGTTCGAGTTTGTTCCGGAAATTCAGGTTTTGGGCGCAGGCGTTGCCTTCGCCCAAAACGATCGCGGGACGCCGGTCGGGGCATAGCGCAGCCTGGTAGCGCATCAGTCTGGGGGACTGGGGGTCGCTGGTTCAAATCCAGTTGCCCCGACCAATTTATCAATGACTTAGCAAATTTCAAAATATCAGTTGTACAATTTGGACTATAGCCGTTGTACACTTTTACTCTTTCCGCCTCTTTTCGAACTTTGAAATCGCGGCGCGCGCCAAGACTTTCTGATCGGCTGCTTTCGAATAATATGCGGCCATTTGATCGGTTCTATGTCCCGTTATCGCTTTTATTTGCTGAACGGTGCAACCAGCTTCGGCCAGCATCATCGCCGCCGTTTTTCTAAGCCCGTGGAAAACCAAATCCTCCGGCAGTCCGGCGTCGCGAGCGGCCTCTTTAAATTTGTGTTTGAAGTGAGTCGCTTGATAAGCGTTGCCGTTAGGCGCAATTAAAATCGTGACGTCCTTCTTTTGTTTCACCTTATTGAACTCGACAATATTCTTCTTTTTTAGCCTATTAAGATCGGCAGTATACTTCTTCTTTGTCTTTTCCAATTCAATACTGAGCATCTGATGAATGGGAATCCAAACACACACTCCGGTTTTTTGTTGGACAACCTCTATCCCACGATCATGAATTTGATTCCACCGCATCGAAATCACATCGCCAAGCCTTTGGCCAGTATATAAAGCAAGATTGAGCGCAAGAACCATCGAAGGGGGAGCTTTTTCCCTGAATACATTGATCTCTTCTTGGCTCCAAGGACGCCATTCGCCGATTTTTAGCTTGCGAATTCTCATGATCGGATTGTGTCTCACAATTCCGCGATCAACGCCGAAGGAAAAAATCCGGCTAATAGTCTTTATCAGATTATTTGCCTTAGCGGGCTGCTCATTCAGGCTATCCCGCCATTCCAACACAATGCGCCGAGTCAAGGCGACCGCTTGAAATTTTCCAAGCTTCCCGACAATCAAATCGAGATTGTAAAAATAAAGCTGTTTAACTCTCGGTTTCAGGTTTTTGCATTCGGAGCTTTTCTTAAAAGATTCCACAAGAGAAGCTATGCTTCCCGCAATTGAAACAGACGGGTCTGTCTGCGTTTCAAAGCTATTGTGGGTGCGTCTATAGGCTTCTGCAAACGCTTCGGAAGTTGGGTCAGATGGCAGGGGAAGCAATTGGCCGTTCCGTCGATAGCGGTAATAGATGCGCCCCTTAGCAACGCTCCTCTGGACGTATGGCAGGTTTATTTTTCCCACAGACGGCTTCCAGCATTTGTTTTTCGATATTCGAGGCATCCCGCGCTCCTGATCGGTTGTCAAGCCAAGCCTCTATTAAATTGGCATCCCAGCCGCCCAAAAGGGCGTCCTTTGGCGGAAAGCCTATTTGTTCCAAGGCTCGACGGTTGTTCATGAACCACTGTTCGCTTTTATTCAGTCGGCAAGCCGTCTGATATTGCGTCCAAATTCGTGGATTGGGCGTAAAAACGGGCTTAGGCCGCGCCATTACTGCCCCCTAATTGGCGCGGTTTTTTTTCAATCCTGTCCAAAGGTCAGTCATGTTTCCCCCAGATTGTTCTCAACCAGCGCCAATTTTGTCGCACCGGACGGAAAAGGCGGCGTAGCGCCGCGATGAGGCCTATCATTGGATTGTCCTTTGACGAGAAGCGCCTGCCAGTAATAGGTAGCGCTCGAAACTCTTCAATAAGAGTTTCCTAAACTGATATTCATCGACCAGTTCAAACGCGAAACGGGAGAAGGCTTTAAAGGCAGGTGTAGAATCCTCGATGCTTTCGCCTTCCTCCATTTGCTTTTGGGCGAAAATAAAGTCCTGCCATGCATCGTCGGCTGCTTGCAGCCGTTGAGCAAGAGGGCGAGAATCGTGGATAGAATTGGAGATGCGAACACAGGCTTTTGTCATGGCTTCCTCAAAACGAGAAGGATTAAGTTTTGCGGTTAGACAACAAAAGCCGCGGGAGTAGCCGTGGCGCGGGCCATCGGACAGTGGAATAAATATCGATCCAGTGATCAGCGAAGGCCGCGCCATACTACCAATTTGGAATGATTTTGCAAGAGATATTTACAACCGCCGATGCCTATCTTTTTTGCGCTGTCCAAGCTTTACGATTCTAAAGGCAAGAGCGCGTGCTGCCTTGAAGTCCAAGTCTTTATCGGAGGCGTCATTGTAAACGTAGCTTGTCCATTTGCCGATTTCTTTGGGGTCTTGCTCGATTTTATATTTGTCGCACGCCTCAAGCAGCCAGCCGACGACCAGACCCAACATGGCGGGATCGGCGGTAGAGGTGTTCACTTTAGACAGCGGTATATTGACGATTTTATCGGCAGATACGTTGAAAGCGGCGCAAAGACGCAGCAGCCATTCGACGGAAAGCTTGCGCTGCCCTTTTTCCAAGCGATTGATTTGCGGCCCCGTCGTGCCGATCCGCGCCGCCAATGCTTCCTGACTCCAGCCGCGGGCTTCGCGCAGAGGCTGTAAGTTATTTTTTAGCGCTTTTTTAGCGAGGGTCATCTTCCGTCTCCGTTTTGTTAACCTTAATTCTATCATCTTCATCATAATGGGACTACCAAAATCGCAATATGTTTGTGATAATTTACCATATAGTCAAAGAATCTGTATGAGCAACGCCTTTTTTAGTTGCAAAGAGATTTTGTTTTGGTAGTGTGCGCTCACGTTCACGGACAAAAACCGATTATATATAACAATAACGATGTCGTGAAACGTTTGTAGCTGCGTCGTATGTCATGCCGTCGATTAAAACGACGCTGCGCGCGCAGAACAGCATCAGCGACAGAAATTCGATCATCAATGCAGCAAACTATCTGCCCGCAACGTCCGTCATCGGAAACGACGGACTGACTTTCTGCCCTCCGAGAAGCGCGGCGGCCAGCGCGGTTTGCGTCCCAGCGTCCGTAGCCTTGACCGATTTGGCGAACTTAAGCCCTTCGGACGCGCATTTGCCGACGAATTACGCATCCGCAGCCTCGACGGGAAGCCCTTACGAAGTCGGCATATTCGCAGCCGGAGGAAATCTTCCGCAAACCGACTCCCAAGGCCATTACTGGATCGTTTGCAGGTGGGAAAATCCCGAAAGCAGCCCGACAAGCCCCGCCTTCGCCGTAATCGGCGCGGGACCCGACGGCGTTTTGCAGACAAAATGCGGCGACACGAAAGCATCGGGCGATAATCTTTTGCAATTCGTGACCGTGGGGGCGGCGGCGCAACGCGCGGCGACTTGGAACAATCAATCGAACGGAAAAGCGACATTCGGCGCGGCGGGATCTCAAATCTCCGTCGATTCCGAGGGAAACTTGACGGCTTCCGGCGCGATAAACGCCGCATCGGGGACGTTCGGCTCTCTCTCCATAACCAACGCGCTGACGGCGGGAAGCGTGACGACGACGGGCGACGCGACAATCGCCGGAAATCTCGCCGTTGACGGGACGACGAGTCTGACCGGCGCTTTGTCGGGAAGCAACGCCGCTTTCCTGTCCGCCTTGACCGCGCAAACTTTAGCGACGACGGGCAACATCACGGCAGGCGGCAACATCGGCGTCGGCGCGCCCAATCCCGCAGCCGGAATCGACGTAAACAGCAACGCCATGTTCGTGGCACGATTGAGCAACAGCGCGACGGCGACGGCGCAAATCGTCATTCAGGATTACTACGGAGGCTACGGCGCGCGCTTGGTCTTCTTCGACGGCCCGACGCTCGGCTGGCTCCTCGGCGAAAGCGGGAGCAAAAATTTCTATATCGAAAATACCGTGACCGGCAACAAGCCGATAACCGATACGGCGGCGGGATTGTTGACTTTGGGCGAAGCGGGACAAATGTCTCTACCGGCTTCGGGCGGAGTCGGCATCGGCACGAACGCCCCCGCCGCAACCCTCGACGTGCGAGGGACGGCTTCGATCTCCGGCGCTTTATCGAGCGCGGCGTTGACCACTACGGGCGTTGCGACAATCGGCGGAACATTGAACGGCTCCAACGCCGTATTCACAGGAAACGTGCAAGCCGCGAGCTTTAGCGGCGGCGGAGTTTCCATGTCGTCGGGAGGGATAAACGGCTCCGGTTCATCGACGCTCGGCGCTCTGACGGTTTCGAGCTTGACGGACACGGGCGCGGCCTCCGCAGCCTCTTTGACGGTTTCCGGCGCGGCATCGACGGGAAATCTAACCGTAAACGGCAGCCTTTCCGCAGGGGCATTGACTGCAAGTTCCATTAACACGGGGATTATCTCTTCATCGGGGCTTGGTGTCTGGGCGGCGGACGGCAACGCGATATGGGCGGCGACCAACATCTCGGAAGTCGCGTATTTTGCAACATACGGCGGATTGCCCGCCACGATACAAGTCGATAACCAAGCCGGAGGATACGAGTCGATTTCGTTTCTGAACATGGGAATCCCTCAATGGTATGTCGGCTCGTCAGGCACGACCTATTTCTATATTTGGGACAATACCAATGAAGAAAACGTCCTAACGGTTCTAACCTCGAACGGCCTTCTAACCCTCGGCGAAGCGGGTCAAATGACTCTTCCCTCTTCGGGCGGAGTCGCCATAGGGACGACGGGAGCCGGTTCTACCTTCGGGACGCTCACTATCAGCTACGACGGCAACGCCACTAACGGCCTTATTTTCGCGGATACCACCTCCGGCGGAAGAACATGGGGAATCGGCGACGATACGGGAAACACTTGTTCTCCGGGCCGGTTTTGCATCTACGATTTCAACGCCGCCGCCGCGCGGTTTCTCATCGCAACTTCCGGCTATGTCGGCATAGGCACGACATCTCCGCAAGCAACCCTCGACGTGAACGGGTATGCGCGGCTCGCGCCGCAGACGAGCGCGCCCGCGACGTGCAACGCATCGGCCAAAGGAAGCCTCGCCTACGCTTCGACGGCGAAGCGCTTGTGCGCCTGCAACGGATCGAATTGGGTCTTCGACTACAACAACGGCGCTTGCACGTGGTGACGCGCCCTTGTTGTAGTCGAAAATCCTCGAAGATAATGCCCTGAGTTCATGAAGCTTAGATTCATGAGTTTCAAGACAAGCGCCAAGAGTCAAAAAAACGCCTTCCAATCAACTGCCTGTATATCTGCAACCTGATAATCGCAGGCGTCATTATGAGTTATGGTGTGTGGCCAATAGACTACGGTTGCACCAGCGCGTTTTGCCGAAAGGGAACCACGAGGGGAATCTTCGACGACGATACATAAGGAGGCCGGAAGATTTAACCGTTCGGCAGCTCGTAGATACGGGTCGGGGGCGGGCTTTGCGGAGATAATATCCTCGCGGCAGATTCGGGCTTTGATTATGTCCTTAACGCCGAGACGGCGAAGATTGGCATCGACAATAGTTTTTCGGCTGTTCGACACGGCAGCTTGCGGAATGCCCATGCTATCCAGTAAGCGCACAATTTCGATAGCGCCTTTTCTTGGAGAAAGCCGTTCGATATTTTTTAAATAAAGATCGGCGACGCGATTTTCAAATTCATCCAACTGGCTGGCATCGCCGCCGCAGGCAAACCATGACTCGTCCCAAGCCCGCGCCAGAATATCGAGTTCATGCGGAGCATCGGCTCGGTATTTCGGCGGGGAGAATTCTCCCAAGGCCGTCAACACGGACTGATCGTGAACTTTCCCGCTCATAATGAGGGTGTTATCGACATCCCACAACACGGCCTGAAATTTTTTCTTTTCCATAAGTTTTCCTGATTGTTCAGGCTCCAAGTTTTGCGACATCGTTGAATCGGCGGCGAACGATTTGGCCTCGATTCACCGGAATAACAGTACGCACGGAATTATATTGCAATATCGCCTTGCTTTCCATCCCCAGCTTTAAAACATGTTGCGTCGTGAGATTGAAAATCATAATTGACCAGAGCGCCAGAACTTCATTATCGGACAGTTTCGCCGGTTCCTTGTCCAAAAGCCCTATAATTGCCTTGCGGTCAAAATAGGGATTGTTGTCGCTAACCTGCGATATAAGCGTTTCTCTTATAAACGACCGCACAGTATTGTTCGAGCGGTACATCGCCGCAATCGGAAGAATAAAATGTTGTTTGCGGCGCGTCAGAATGCTTTCCGGCAAAAGGTCGGCTCCGGCGTCATAGACGACGCGCTTGGTGCGTTCTCCGATCAGTTTTGTATTGAGCGACAACTGATTGCCGAACGCGACGATTGAGGGCTGGCAGAAGGGCACTCGCATTTCAACAGAGCTTGCCATGCTGATATGATCGGCGCGGCGCAATAAATGCGCGGGCAAACGGTATTTCTGCTCAAACGTCAAGACCTGCTTGAGCCTGTCCTCAGGGCTTTGGTTTGACGACGTTGTGCCGAAAAGTCGTCTTGCTTTCGCTTCGGACTGCTTTTGGTCTCCCAAACTGGCCGCATACTGCGGCGAATATAGACTGCGTTTTAGCTCTTGCTCGAAAGGCGCGAGGTCTGAGATATAATTATCCAGCCACACGCTATCAGAATCGAAAGCGGCGTTACGGATACGATCATAACCGGCAAAAATCTCGTCAGAACCTTCGCCGCCGATTGTCACTTTAAATCCGGCATTGCGAATTTCCTTCATCATGGCGAAAGCGCCGAGGCTTTGAGGCGCGGTATCGGGCTGGCCCAGACTTTGCGCGAATTCGGTAATGAGTTGCGGAAAGTTTTCAAGATCAACTTCAATTTCGTGGTGGGTTGTTCCGCAATATGCGGAAAGTTCACGCGCATAATGGCGTTCATCCATCGGCCAATCGCCTTTGTAGCAGACATGGAACGTATGCAGCCCCCCGCGATGCTTTGCCGCCATTGCAACAATTAAACTGGAATCGACGCCGCCGCTTGCAATCAGGCTGACAGGCACATCGCTTTCGAGAGTCTTTCTCACTTCGCGGTTAAGCAGGTCATGCAAAACTTGGGGAGCCACGCTTGGCGGCAGATTGCGGGGATATTCGTCATTGACGACAAGCGTTGTGTAGTTTTTCACCTTCGGTTCTTTGCCGAAAACGAGGGTTAACGTCTGACACGGCTCAAGAGAATGCACATCTTCGTAAATCGTCTCGGACCCCAGAACCACGCGCGTTGTCAGAAATTCATCGACAGCCGCAGGGCGGACGCGAAGATCGACATTCGGAAAAGCGGAAAGCGCGGGAATTTCAGAAGCGAAGGCAAGGGCTTTCGTTTCAGGATTCCAGCTATAGAAAAGCGGCTTGATTCCCATGCCATCTACGGCAAGCATTAACCGAGGACGCTCACGGTTATCAAGAACGGCGATTGCAAACATGCCGTCAAGGTGACGGACAAAATCTTTGCCGTATACGCAATACATGGCTGGAATAATGGAGCCGTCGCAATCATCGTGAAAAAAATAGCCGCGCTTTTCGAGATCGCAGCGCAATTCACGGTGATTATAAATCTCGCCATTAAAAACGGCGTGAATATTGTTGACGCCGCAATAGGGCTGCGCTCCACCATCCAAGCCTTGAATGGCAAGACGATTGGCTCCTATGCCGCCTTTGTCGGTGTAGAAATAACCTTGTTCGTCCGGGCCGCCGGCGCGTTGCAATTCGGAAGCTCTTTCAAGGCCTGAAATAAGGTTTTCTTCTTCGGTATGGCCTAGAAATCCAAAAATACGGCACATGATAATTTCTTTCAAAATAAACAGAAATTATTGATTTAAGTCCACGCCGCTAACGATAAAGTTTCCAATTAACATTCCGTTCCCAATCAGGTTGGCGCAGGGGATGAATGATTTGTTTCTACCTTCTCCGGCAGCGGAGCGTTTCTTGCGGGAACTTTTTCCTCGTATGAAGGAATGTCCAATGCTCTTTCCATCCGGAAGCCTTCAACAATCTCTCCGGTGCACATCCGTCCCATTTCCGTTCCGGTTTGGATAAATCCACTTTTTCGCAAGAAATTTTTAATGGGTTCGTTATCCATGCGGCATTGGCAGACAATATGTTCAAACTTGTTTTCCCTCGCCCATGCCAATACGCCCTCGAATAACAATGTTATTACGCCGCGTTTACGGTAGTTTTCCAAAACATAGCCCGCACCTATACCAAGCGTTTTTCCCGAAGCGTCTATTGGATCGGCGTACGCTTTGCCTATGGCGATGAGCCGCTCTTCGTCAAAAGCGCCGAAATAACTTGAGCTATCGCTTGGGATCAAAAGACTTTCCCAAACGCTCAAAGGCTGTTCCGCTTCCGTGATTGCGGGGGGAACATCCGGTTTTCCCGTAAACAGGGAAACGAACAAGTTTGTTTTCGTAATTGCCTCAAGGCGAACGGCACGAAACTTTGCGGCGTCCGATTCATTAAGGCGGCGAACGTAAAAATTCGTCGTTGCCCCCGTATCATTCTGTTCGATTTTAGCCGCTGCGTAATCCGAGTGAATCGCAGATGTATCTTTTTCCATGGCAATCGCTCCGAAAAATGTGGCATTCGCAAAATGTCCGAACACTCTTCAAGAGCCATATTTCAAGCTCGATTTTCAATTTCTCTATTTGCTCAAGTTGAGCCGCGCTAAAGCGCATTTTTGATAAATTTTTGAAAGTATCGATCTTGGTTATCGCAAACGCTCATTTTGAGTAGCGCCGACGTTAAGTATCCGACGCAACAGGGCTTCTTGACCTCAACAAATGCACATCATATGGTGTTTTCCATGACGAAGAAAAATCACCATCTCCGACTGCAATTTTGGCGGCGCGCCTAGCCGCCGTATAGCCCTTTGTCTTTTTCCTATTACAAACAGGTGCGCCGCCGAGTTATGGCGCCACAGCCAGAAACGGAAGAGAAAAATAATGGCCGGAGAATTTCAGATAAAGGACGTGTTGCCGTGGGGCCGTAACGCGGCGGAATATGACGCCATGTTTAAATTGAACGATCTCTTGCCAACGCACCGCGTTCTTGATGTTGGCGGCGGCCCAGCTTCGTTCAATGCGGAAAAAACCGAGAAGGGTTACAAGGTTGTCTCTGTCGATCCCCTTTACCAGTTTTCATCCGATGAAATACGCTCTCGTGTCGTCGAAACGCGTTCCGTAATGATAGATGGCGTACGCAAGGCCAAAGATCGCTTTGTTTGGAAGCTTTTCGCTTCGCCTGAAGACCTTGAGAGAGTCCGGCTATCTGCAATGGAAAAATTCCTGTCCGATTTTGATAAAGGCCTTTCAGAGAAAAGATATATTTCCGGCGCTTTGCCAAAGCTTCCCTTTAAAGACGATGCGTTTGATCTCGTTCTATGCTCACACATGCTGTTTATGTACTCAGCCTTTCTCGACGAGGCTTTTCATATAGCCTCTCTTGAGGAAATGCTCCGTATAGCGCCGGAAGTGCGAGTTTTTCCGCTACAGGACAACAATGGAAAAATTTCAAAGCATCTTAGTGCTGTTCAAAAATGGGCTAGGACTAAAGCAATTACTTCCGAAATTCAAACCGTAGGATATGAATTTCAAAAAGGAGCCAATGAAATGCTTGTTTTGAGCAACCCGATTTAATCCATTAAGTTTTAGACAAGCGACCGTTTAAGAAATTCCCGCTGTTTGGATATTCCCCTGAATGAAGTTTTTCCCCGTCCTTGTTCCATGCGCGCGAGTTGAGCGCGGATATCGGGCGTATAGAGGGAACGGCAAACGTCATCCGCATAAACAATGCCTTCAAGCGTCAGCGATATTTTGGCTGGTTCGACTTTTAACAAGTTTATTTTTTCCAAGCCGTCGATCTCTCGGCCAAAAACCTCCATAACATCAAATCCGAACCTTTTTTGAAAATCGCCGCGCATAATGCGGAGCTGTTTCAAACGAAGAATGGCATAACGCGCCATTTGCTCTCGAACATTCAGTTCTCTGCCGATTTCAAGAGGACTTATGCCTTTTGCAATCCGCTTCTTATAAAGGGATATGTTGCTTACGCTTTGCGTCACGCGGTTATCGACGAAGGAATATGCGGAAATTCCAAATCCGATAAGAGGCAATGACGACCATGCGTTTCTTTGATGAATATGCTCGAAACGAGGCTCTATTGCATAGCAATTAGGCGTGGTTTGCACATATCCGTGTTTGAGAAGTTGCTGCCGCGCATAAAGGTAAAACTCTATGCGCTTGGCTTCGTCCGGCGGCGCGGGAAGCGTATTATTTTTAACTTTCTCAAAAGCCGCAGTCTGTGGACGCAAGCTGAGCAAATAAGTTGTCACGTGTTCCGGCGCTACGGACAAAAGCGTATCGATTGTCTTATGCCACGTCTTATTCGTTTCCCCGATCAAACCGCAAATTAAGTCGAGGTTGATGTTATCTATCCCGGCTTCTCTCGCCGTCGCAACGGCATTCAAGCTGTCCTTTGCCGTATGCGCGCGGTCGTTTATGCGATTGATTTCGTCCGAAAAGCTTTGAACGCCGATGCTCAGGCGCGAAACGCCCAAGGAATGCAATATCTCGGCCTTATCGAAAGTTAGGGAATTCGGCGTCGCCTCGACGGAAAATTCTTCGACGCGACTGCAATCAAAATGCGTTTGGATAGATTTTACAAGATAGAATAGCTGCCTCGGAGGGAGGGCCGTGGGCGTTCCGCCGCCGATATACACCGTTCTGACATCGTGGCGTTCCGCCATGTTTCGCGCTGTCGGCGATTTCATTTCGGCGACGAGAGCGTTTAAATAATCGCGCATCGTTTTAGGGTTTTTCGTAACGGTCGTGGCGTAATAGCAGAATGAACATTTATGCGCGCAGAATGGGATATGAAAATAAAGTCCCGTTTCGGGCAGCGTAAAGGGGGCTTTTTCGTCCACTGGAGGAAGCGTCGGAAAAGGCGGAAATTGAAAAACGAATCCTCTGCTCGTCGATAACGAATTTTTGTCGAGCGTTTCAAGCCAAGGAAAAACCGAATTCGTATTTGGGGATATCCCTTGATATGCTTTCATCGTTGCGTCTCCGTATAATCGTTTCTTGCAGAATTGAAGAAACGGAGACGCAAAACATCTTCTTTAAATGCCCAAATAGAGGCTTCATGCTTCGCAATAATTTGCTTGGCGGATAAGTTCGCAAAATAGAAACCGCTGAAGCTTATTTTGAAAACATTTCGCTGAAAGTTCGAGGATAACGAGGCTTTTTATCGGCTACGAAGCCCGCGCAAAAATTTGCCGACGGCTTTTGCGCCTTTTTCTTCGTCAAGTTCGACGATCTTCGTTCCAAGGATGGCGATATCTATAAGCCCCTTAAGCGAAGCCACATCCTTTTTCGTCTGAATGCCGAAGCCTAGCCCAAGAGGTAGTTTCGAGGCCGCACGATAACGCGCTATCAGCTTTTTCAAATCATTATCGATCCGCGTTTTGGCTCCTGTAACCCCTCTTCGCCCTACGCAATAGGTTAAACCACGGCAATAGGTTTGGATCAGCTTCAAGCGTTCGGGCGTACTGGTCGGCGTAAAAAGAAAAATGGGCGCAATCTTTTCCTTCTCGCAAGCTGCCAAATATTCTTCCCCCTCTTCCGGCGGAAGATCGGGAACAATCAGGCCTCTAACACCGATTTTGCGTGTCTTGGAAACAAATGCGGATACGCCATAAGTGTATAAGACGTTATAGTAACTCATGAAAACGAAAAGCGTATCGGGATACGCCGCAGTCATCTCGGCGGCCAAAGATAAACCCTGTCCCGTTGTAGCGCCGCGCCGCAATGCCTCGTCGTTCGCTCTGAGAATGACTGGGCCGTCCGCCATCGGTTCTGAAAACGGAAGCTGCATCTCGATCAATTCCACGCCGGAAGCGACCATTTCGGCAATCAGCTTGCGGTTTTCCTCGTAAGAAGGGAATCCAAGCACCAAATGCGCCATCAAGAGCATCGGTTTCTTTCGACGCATTTCCAAAATTTTATCGGCGAGCATAGGAATCCCCCTTATCGATGATGAACTTTTCCCATGCCTTATCGCCCAAAGCATCGGCGACGATAAAAATATCTTTATCGCCTCGTCCCGATTGGTTGATAATGACGATCTCGTCCTTCCCCATGTGCGGAACTTCTTTAAAAGCTTGCGCAAAAGCATGGGCGGATTCGAGCGCCGGAATGATTCCTTCCTTACGGATCGTCAATCGCAAAGCGTCCACAACCTCATCGTCCGTTGCCGCTTCAAAGCGCACACGCTTTTGATCTCTCAGGTCGGCCAAGATGGGGGAAACGCCGATGTAATCGAGACCGGCGGAGATCGAATGCGTTTCCAGCATTTGCCCTTCCGGCCCCTGCACGAAAACAGTTTTCATGCCCTGCGCAACGCCGATTTTTCCTTCTTTCGAACACAGACGCGCGGCGTGACGGCCTGAATCCAAGCCGAAACCTCCGGCTTCGACGCCGACAAGCTCGACATCCTTATCTTCAAGAAACGCATTGAAAATGCCGAGCGAATTCGACCCGCCCCCGACGCAAGCATAAATCCGATCGGGAAGTCTTCCCGTTTCGGCCAAAATCTGGCGGTGGGCTTCCGTGCCAATGATGGACTGAAACCACTGAACCATTGCAGGAAAAGGATGGGGGCCGCAGGCGGTTCCCAAAACATAATGGGTATTATCCATTGTGGCGGCCCAATCGCGGAATGCCGCGTTAATAGCGTCTTTTAAAACGCGCGTTCCGTTCTTAACGACGTTCAATTTTGCTCCAAGTTTCTCCATCCAGAATACGTTGGGGCGTTGGCGAAGAACATCTACTTCGCCCATGTAAATCTCGCATTCAAAACCAAATTTTGCCGCCATTGTCGCCGTTGCAACGCCATGCTGCCCCGCGCCGGTTTCCGCGATGACGCGTGTTTTGCCCATGCGCCGGACAAGCAGTCCTTGGCCAATCACGTTGTTTATTTTGTGCGCGCCGGTGTGATTCAGGTCTTCGCGCTTGATATAGATGCGCGCGCCGTTAAAATGCTTAGTCAGGTTCTCCGCAAAGGTCAGCGGCGTCGGGCGACCGGAATAAGAGGCGGTGAGCTTCTCATACTCTGCCCAAAAAGCAGGATCGCGGCGAGCCTCTTCAAACGCATCGATAAGCTCGGCAAAGTTGCGTTGCAGCACTTCCGGAATATACATGCCCCCAAATTGGCCGTAATAACCAGCACGCGTCGTTTTCATAGGAACATCCTCTTGCTATCCGCTACCTAATGTACGCCTTTTCACTGACAACACAGCTAAAAAAATATCTTGAATTTGGACGACAATAGCAAGTTTGTGACCTGCTCCCCGTTTCCGGGTCACTTGGAAGTAGAGTCTTTCCCCTTTATAACGTAGCGGCTTAAGAGCGGCAAGTGCTGGGCGGAGCGACCGCAAGAGTCTGGCGCAGCCCAGCACT
>Ga0181520_10000443_pt1 | contig 91956 bp, 72 predicted proteins | sample PEATcosm2014_Bin_29_FD_132451 | JGI IMG/M metagenome (GOLD analysis project Ga0181520, IMG submission 132451) | Peatland microbial communities from MTU Mesocosm Facility, Houghton, MI, USA - PEATcosm2014_Bin02_30_metaG | ecosystem: Environmental > Terrestrial > Soil > Wetlands > Peat | place... | reverse complement strand
TCGACAGCTTTCGACCCAGCCGTTACCAGCTACGCCGATGTCGATAGGCTACTGCGCACGGAAGCGCAGGTTCAGCTCACTCCTTTCGTGTTGAACAATCATCCAAACAGCTTCAAGTCGCACCCCTGTACCTGTCCTACACGTTGCATTGTACCGCTGCAAGTGATACTGGTCACATACTAATAGGAAATCTGTCAATCACGACGAGCAATCATCGCAGCCACCTGTGAATTAGGCGGCACACCTGAACGGTGAGCCAAAGTGATTCAGGTCACATCTCGTGACGCGCCTCGCCGGTAACAATAGACTGCTGATAGAGGACAATTTATGGGCACCGTTGCGGTATCTGAGGTAAGAACAATGCTTACGCTTCCTGGCGACGCGGTTCGCCAGATTCAATGGCGGTTTGCCGACCGCTTCGATCTGCAAATGCTGGTTCAGTCGGCGCGCGGCGTGGCGCGGGGAACCGTTGCCCAACTGGTGGCCGCCGGCGAGCGCAACACCCACGAGTGGACCCCCGGCAAAGCCAGCATGATGGAGGCCTTTGACCGCGCCGGCATTACCGCAGCTTTCATGGAGCCTGAGGAGGGCGGATTCATCTCCGGGCCGAAGAACCTGGCGTTGTCGCTGGCGGCCTTTGAGCTGGCCTGGGTAGACGGCGGCGCGGCGACGGCATCGCTGGCAGGCTTTCTCGCCCTCGCGCCGATCCACGAGCGCGGAACTGCCGAGCAGATCAACCGCTACAAAAGCCTCTCCGCTCCGCCGCAGCCTGGTGAAGATCGCATCCCCTGGCGTGGCGCATTCGTGCTCACCGAACCCATCCCCTACGTCGGCGTGGACACCGGAATGCTGTGCGGCAAGGTGCGCGTCGCCGAGTGGAAGGATGGCGCAGAGCCGATGCTGCACGTGGACAAGCGCGGCCGCTTCATCACCAATATCGCCTTCGCGAATTTTGTCACCGCCGCCGTCGCCGCGGACGATGAGCGCATCAAGGGCAGTTGCATGATTATTTTGGAGGAAACCGACGAAGGCGTCTTCGACCACGGAACGCCGACAAAAAAGCTGGTTCATCAGCTCTCGTCCACCGGCGACCCGATCTTCAACATGAAGGTCCCGGCGAGCCGCATCATCGGCGGTTACACGGTCAAGGACGGCGTCATCATTCCCAACTTCAACCACGGCGAAGTGCTTGAGGCGGTCTTCAAGCGCACGCGCGTTGCCGTCGGCCTCATGTCTTCCGCCAAACTGCTTTCCGCCATCGAGCCGGTCATTCGCTATCAGCGCCAGCGCTTTCGCGGAGCCGAGGGCGCGAAGCCCGGCTCAGTGCGCTACGAGCAGGGCATACAGCAGCGCGAGGATGCGCTGCATCGTCTGGTTGATATCTGGGCCACCGGCGAAGCCGCCACCTCGCTGGGCTTTGCCACCGCGCGCCGCTTCGACGAGCTGGAGCCGATTGAAAAGCAGAAAAAGGCAATCCTCGCTGAACGCGGTATCAACGGCGGACGCGCGGAGATGAAGGCTCTCAAGGAAAGCGCCGATCGCGCCATTGAACTGCTCTCGCTTAAACCGGACGATCCTCGCCGCGTCGAACTGGAAGCCGACCCGCTCGTCCAATACGTGCTGATGGATGCCGAGACCAACGTGATCTGCCCGACCACCAAGCTCTGGAATACCGGCCACGGCACCAATATGTTGCGCGAGGCCGTCAGCCTGATGGGCGGCTACGGCATCACTGAAGATTGCCCCGGCTTCCTCGGCAACAAATGGATGGACGCGCAACTGGAAGCCACTTACGAAGGCCCCGAAGCCGTGCAGCGTCGCCAGTTGACGGTGACCATGACAACGGAGGTATTTCTCGCGCAGTTCCGTGCCTGGATCGCCGAAATGCGCGGCATCGCATCCACGCGCCCCGGCACCGGCGCATGCACACTGGCCTCGGCTATGCAGATGTGGCTATGGACGCTGAATCATCTGCAAAACTCCACCGACCCGGAGGGCGGCAAGCTCTATCATGGGCAGCGCCAGGGCGTGACCTTTGCGCTCGCCGACGCGCTCTGCTGGCTGCTCGCCTCGCGCTATCAGATTCTCGACGTGCTCGAACTCGAAGCGCGCGGCCCCAGCGATCCGGTCGCAGCCGAGGGACTCGACGGCACGGTGCAGTTCCTCAGCGACCTTTGTCACACGCAGGCCGCCGCTGCCGCCGGAGAAGTCAGCCGCATCTGCGCCGAGCTGGTCTTCGGCTACAACTGCCACCCCTCATGGGACGAAGAGGAGCATCGCAACTGCTTCCTGGCCGGCGAACTCGAAGGGCTGGAAGCAACGATGCCGGGGATTAGCGCGATAGCTTTGGACGTGTTAGCCGAAGACGGTACGCATCCGCAGAAGGCTGGACCCTGTGCCGGTTGCGCGGGAAACAACGACTTCCTGCGACTGCAAAGCAGATTAACCGCCTGTCTGAGCGGATCGCGTCTGGCTAAGGACCGCGCCGCCGAGACGGTCAGCAAAGTCATGATTCCCGAGGCGCTGGATTATCCGGCATGAGCGCAGACGAACAAACAGAGTTGATCGACCGCCAATCGATGGAAGTCGATATCGCCTGTGCCGGCTTTGGCCCAGCCACCGGCGGCTTTCTCTCCACGCTCACCAAAGCCTGGACGGCCAACCCTACCGACCCTGCCTTCGAGAGCCGCGTCGCGCCTGGAATGCCGATGCAGGTTCTCTGCTACGAGCGGGCCGACGACATCAGCTCCGGTGTCAGCGGCGTCGTCACGCTGGGCAAGAGCATTCGTGCAAGCTTCCCTGCCCTCGACCCCGCAGAAATTCCCATGGCCACGCCAGTCACCAGCGAGCGCGTGATGTACCTGCTCGACCCCATCGGCGCCAGCCGCCGCTCATTCGTCCTCCGCATCGCCGATTTCTTTCTTCGTCTCGGAGGAAAATTCGTCGGTCTGCGCGACCACGCCTTCACGCTACCCTGGACGCCGGCATTCCTTAACAAACACGGCGGCCTGGTTCTCTCCATCGGTCAGTTCAATCAGTGGATCGGCACGCAATTGATGTCCTCAGGCCTCGTCCAGATCTGGCCGGGCACGCCGGTCAGCGCGCCGATCTTCAACGGCGATAAAGTTGAAGGCGTGCGCCTCGCCGATCAGGGCGTCGACAAAACCGGCGTGCCAACCGACGCCTTCATGCCTGGTATGGACATTCGCGCCCAGCTTACTGTCGTCGGCGACGGCCCCGTCGGCGCGGTCTCCCAGGCTATCGACGAGAAGCTCGGCCTGCCTCCCGGCCACCATCGTCGCGAGTGGGCTTTGGGAATGAAGTTTGTCATCGAATTGCCCGAAGACCTTTCGCTCCAGCCCGGAACCGTCTGGCACAGTTTTGGCTATCCCGAGCCGGAGATCTTCGGCTTCCTCTACGTCCATCCCGGCCGCCTCGTCTCCGTCGGCATCTTCGTCCCCTCGTGGATGCACGACCCCTCGCGCACCGCCTATCGCTACCTACAGCACTACATCCAGCATCCCGCGCTGTGGAAGCACCTCAAGAACGGAACGCTGCGGTCGTGGGGCGCGAAATCACTCGAAGAATCGGGCCGCCACGGCGAACCGTATCTCTGCGGCGACGGCTACGCGCGCATCGGCGAGAACTCCGGCAGCACGAATATGTTGACGAACTCCGGCGTCGATGAGGCCTGGGCCACGGGCACGCAGCTCGGCGAAGCGGTCCTTGAACTACTCCGCGCCGGACTGCCTTTTACGAAAGAAAACCTGACCAGTACTTATGAGAAACGCCGCAGAGCAAGTTGGGTCGAGCGCGGCGCGGTTGAAGCGCAAAATGCCAGAAACGGCTTCCAGAGCGGACTCGTCAAAGGCATGATCGGCACGGCTCTGGCTGGGCTTTCGCATGGAAAACTTTCGTTGGGCGCAAAGATTCCACCGGCGCACCAGCAGATTACCTCGGGTGCCCCATCCATTTCGCGTTCTGTGCGAAATGGGTGGGAGACCTCATCGGAGCGCTGTGCCAAGCTGGCCCAATCCGAAGGCCGCCCGCTGCACGACACACTGCTCACCGCGCGCGGCTGGCCGGAGATTCCGCTTGATGGTCGTCTGCTGGTCACGCAGCAGGACGCGCTGCTGATCGGCGGCAAGGTCCAGGCGATGGCCGGATTTGCCGATCACGTCGCCTTCCGCAATCTCGAACTCTGCAAGAGCTGCGGCGAGATGACCTGCGTAGCGATGTGTTCAGGGCAGGCGATCACACGCAGCGAAGACAATCTCCCCGCCTTCGAACGCGAGAAGTGCGTCCACTGCGGCGCGTGCTTGTGGAATTGCGGTCAATCGCCCGACGGTGAGCGCGGCAACATCGAATTCCGCGCCGGCTCCGGCGGTCTGCATTCGGCAGAGAACTGAGGCACACCACTCGATATTTACTGAGCGGCGAAAGACGCTCCAGCTCTATTCCAACTCTATTCCAACGCATCCGGCGCAAGTCCGATGTTGGTTTCGCCAGCCGCCTTGCGCTCGTTGTACTTTTTGACCCAGTCTTCCCAGTGCTTGCCGGCGGCGCGGTCCTTGCCGGTGAATGCGATGCTTGCGATCTCAGCATAGCCGACCTTGCGTTTTTCAGGCGCCGTGGGCGTGTAGTACTGCACCCACGATTCAGCCAGCGTGGGACCGGATTTGCAGTTGAAGATGAAGGCCTCGATCACCTCGCCGCTCTTCAACGTCAGCGTCACGTCGCCGCGATAGTCGAGGGCTTTGGCGAGAGCCTCATGCAGATCATCATCGGTGGCAAGCGTCGGAACCCAGCCTTCCAGATTCTCGTGCTCGGTGCCGGGAGCCAGTTCGAGGGCCTCGACCTGTGCCAGCGTGTACTTTTGTACTTCAGCGGTCATGCGCGGGTCTCCTCCAGTGCGGGCGCGGCGATCTGTACGAGGTCGGCCTTCGGAGCCGACTCATCCAGCAGCTTCAGCGCGTGGGCGTCGCGATACTTTCTGAAGTTGCCGCGGGCCATGGCAAGAAATCCCTTCAAAGATGCAAAGCCGTCGATGACGGCGGTGGTTTCATAGCCGCAACTGACCATGCAGTTGGCGCACTTGGGATTGCCGCTGGCGACTCCGTAGTTGCTCCATTCCGTAGTTGCCAGCAGTTCCTTGTAACTCTCCGCGTAGCCTTCCTGAAGCAAATAGCAGGGCCTCTGCCAGCCGAAGATGTTATAGGCGGGCATTCCCCAGGGTGTGCATTCATAGTGACGGTCGCCCATCAAAAATTCCAAAAACAAGGGCGACATATTGAACTTCCACGTGGGCTTGCGATTGGAAAGAATAGCGCGGAAGAGGCGGCGGACGCGGGCGCGACCGAGGAAGTGAGTCTGGTCGGGAGCTTTGTCGTAGCTGTAACCGGGCGAGAGCACGATGCCCTCGACGCCCATGCCCATCACCTCATCGAAGAAGGCGCGAACGCTGTTGGGATCGGTGCCGTCAAAAAAGGTGGCGTTGGTGGTGACGCGGAAGCCGCGGCGGACGGCCTCCTGAATGGCCGCGACGGCAATGTCATAGCCGCCCTCGCGGCAGACGGAAAAGTCATGATGCTCACGCTGGCCGTCGAGATGAACGGAGAAGGTGAGGTACTTGGAGGGCGTGAACTCCGGCAGGCGCTTTTTGAGTTCGAGGGCGTTGGTACAGAGATATACATATTTTTTGCGCGCGATGAGGCCGTTGACGATCTCAACAATCTGCGGATGGAGGAGCGGCTCACCGCCAGGGATGGAGACCATGGGCGCGCCGCACTCTTCGATGGCGGCGAAGCACTCCTCCGGGGTAAGCTGCTTTTTGAGGATGTGCGGCGGGTACTGCACCTTGCCGCATCCGGCGCAGGCCAGCGAGCAACGGAAGAGAGGCTCCAGCATCAGCACCAGGGGATAGCGCTTGACGCCGGTGAATCGCTTCTTCAGCACGTACGTGGCAACCGTTGCCATCTGGGAGATTGGAACTGCCATCTTCGGATTAACCTCCAGCGCCGACAGCGGCGCGTTCCATCGTGCGTCGATACGTGGTGAGAGCGAGCAAGGGGAAGTACTGGCGATAGAGCGTGTAAGTCAGATAAAAGACTCTAGGGAAACCGGTGCCGGTGATAATGCCCTGGCGCTGCGGACCCTCGCCAAGTGACTCGTCCCAACTGCCGTCTGCAAGCTGGCGAGTGAGCAGCCAGCGCACGCCTTTGGCGAGAGAGTCGGAGCGGTCGTCACCGGCGGCAAGCAACGCGAGCAGCGCCCATGCGGTCTGCGAAGGAGTGCTGACGCCTTCGCCGCGCGTGTCGGGATCGTCGTACGTGCCGCAGCTCTCTCCCCAGCCTCCGTCAGCATTCTGCACCATGCGAATCCATTCGGCTGCCTGCTGAATCTGCGGTTCAAGATGATCGACGCCGATGGCGTCCAGCCCGCGCAGGACGAGGAAGGTGCCATAGATGTAATTAACGCCCCAGCGGCCAAACCAGCTTCCATCCGGCTCCTGCTCACTGAGGATGAATTTGATGGCCTTCTCGATGCGCTTGTCGCTACGCGTGTAGCCGTAGCCGGCCAGCATCTCCAGCATTCGCCCGGTGATGTCGACCGTCGGCGGATCAAGCATGGCGTTGTGGTCGGCGAAGGGGATGTATTGGAAGATCATCTTGGTGTTGTCTTTGTCGAAGCTGCCCCAGCCGCCGTTGCGGCATTGCATGGCGAACTCCCAGGCGATGGCGCGTTGCGCGACCTTGTGCTGATAGCCTTCGCGGGGATTGTCCACCTTGCCGAGCGCCATCAGCACCTGCGCGGTGTCGTCGGTGTCGGGATAAAACTCGTTGTTGAACTCGAAGTACCAGCCGCCCGGCTCCACATTGGGAACCTTCACGGCCCAATCGCCTTTGTGGCGAACCTCTTTGGAGAGCATCCAATCGACGGCCTTGAGCAAGCGCGGATCGTTGCGCGGAACGCCGGCTTCGCCGAGGGCAAAGACCGCCTGCGCCGTATCCCAAACCGGCGACATACACGGGGTCATACGGAAGGTCGGGGCCGGCATATCAGCGCTGGCCGGCTCCTCGATGCCCAGCTTTTCGAATTCGTCGCGGGCACGAATCACCTGCGGGTCGTCCTCGGAGTAGCCGAGGCAGCGCAGAGCGATGATGGCGTTGAGCATTGCGGGATAAATTGCGCCGAGGCCGTCGCTCATCTCCAACCGCTCCAGCAGCCACTTTTCCGCGCGCTTGATGGCTACTCGGCGCAGCGGGCGCAGATGAACGGCTTCGGCGATGTGCGCGATCCGGTCAAGGATGATGAAGAAATTTCGCCAGGAGATGAAGCGTTTGCGGTCCCAGCGCAGGCGCAGCTTAGCATGAGCGCGGCCGCCGACGAATAGTTCGTCGATGCCCTGCTCCTGCGGAATGCGCTTGAAGGGCTTTTTGGCGTACATGATGGCCAGCGGTACAAGAATCCCCCGCGACCATGCGGAGATTTCATAAATATTGAAGTAAAACCAGTTGGGAAAGAGAACGATCTCAGGCGGAATAGCGGGGACAGCGTCGTAATCGTACTCGCCCAGCGCGCAGAGATACATTTTGGTGAAGGTGTTGCACTCGACGACGCCGCCGTGGCGGAGAACCCACTGGCGGCATTTGACGAGGCGAGGGTCGTCCGCACCGACACCCATCAGTTTTGCCGAAGAGTAGCACTTGACCGAGAGCGAGAGGTTGCCGGGACCGCCGGGATAGATGCTCCAACTGCCGTCTTCATTCTGATAGCGCATCATCTCGGTGAAGGCGCGTTGAAGCCGACCAGGGTCGCCGCTTTCAAGCAATGTGTGCAGGAAGATGTAATCGGCTTCAAGCATGGCGTCGGCTTCGAGCTCGCCGTTCCAGTAGCCTTCAGGATGCTGGCGGCTGAAGAGATAATCGCGCGAGCGGAGGATGGCCGACCGGACCTCCGTCAGGTCCGCATCAAGCCGTCCGAAGCGGGGCGCCGCGCTGTGCGATTTCTTCTGCTGAATACTCATGCGAATCGAACGCCTCGTCTTTACCGGACCGCAACAGCCTCAGCGCCGTCAGCGCTGCCGATGGCCTGCACGATCTCCGGTGGCAGGCCAAAGCGCACATTCTCCGGCATCACCTCAATCTCTTCGACGTTGTCATAGCCGTTTTGTCGCAGATAATTAACCACGTCCTCGACCAGCACTTCGGGGGCCGAAGCGCCGGCGGTGACCGCAACCGTGCTGACGCCCTCCAGCCATTTGCGGTCGATAGCCTGCGAGTTGTCAATCAGATAGCCGATGGTGCCAAGATTGCGCGAGACCTCGACCAGGCGATTGGAGTTGGAACTGTTGGTCGAGCCGACGACCAGCACCAGTTGGGCATTGTGGGCGACGTTGCGCACAGCGACCTGTCGATTCTCGGTGGCGTAGCAAATGTCTTGCGAGTGGGGACCGGCGATGTTGGGAAACTTGATTTTGAGGGCGTGGATGATGTCGCGCGCCTCATCGAGTGAGAGCGTGGTCTGGGTAAGATAAGCTACGCGATCGGGGTTGGGAATATCGAGCGCATCAACCTCAGCAACATTGGAGACAACTTGCGTGGCCTCGGGGGCCTCGCCCAGCGTACCTTCGATCTCGTCGTGGTCGCGATGGCCTATCAGCACCAGCGAATAACCCTGCTTGGCAAATTTGACGGCCTCGATGTGAACCTTGGTGACCAGCGGACAGGTGGCGTCGATGACCTTGAGATTGCGGCCTCGGCTGATCTCGCGCACCGCGGGCGAGACGCCGTGAGCTGAGTAGATGACGCGTTCGCCGTCGGGCACGTCATCGATCTCATGAACAAAGATCGCGCCCTTGTCCGCCAGTTCATTCACAACGTAGCGATTGTGGACGATTTCGCGGCGAACATAGATGGGCGCGCCAAAGGTTTCGAGTGCGATCTTCACAATGTCGATCGCGCGCACCACTCCGGCGCAGAATCCGCGCGGCTTGAGCAACAGCACCCTCTTCTGGCTGGGGGAAGTCTCGGAGCGGTAGTCGTTCGAGATGGGGTCGAGGGTAGTTTTCGTCACACTGCCAGTATACCAATCACTGCATCTAAAGGACAGAAAAGAAAACCGGGGTCAGAGATCAGTGGGAGACGCCTGATTCACTTCGCTTCCGAGTCCGACCCTGTGTTTGGCAGAAGGGTGACCGTGGTCTCAAATTTATGGTAGTCGCTGTAATGGCTCGTGTAAGAGATGCTGTATTGACCCTTGGTCTTGATTAAATCCACACTCTTCTTTCGTGGAAGCCAATACTCCGATCCATGAATGTTGACCGGAGCATACTCAATGACCGGAGTAAACGTAAATTTTCCATTGGAATGGGAAAATGGGCCGGAGAATGCAAGCTCATACCCCGTCCCTTTCTGTATGCGAACGACTTCGAAAGCCTTGAGGTCGATCCATACCCTGGCATCAGAGGATCCTTGGTGGATATGCGCACACTCCGGTCGTGGATTCTTGTTGAGGGCTGCATCCAGAACCAGGGTGTTACTGTCTGTCTCTCCAGGGTTGCTTGCCTGTTTGAATTCATAGCAACTGGATGTAGGCTCGTCGAAGAAGGTGAATAGATCCCGCGCAAATCCCCCGCGGAGCCAGTAGATGGGCGGGTCGTATTTCTTCTCATTCACAGCCTGTCCATTTTTAGTTGCGGAGATGACCTCGCGCGATTCCGAAAAGTGATTCGTCGCGTCCTGGGTACCACGCACCGCTCGCAGCGAGATCAGATAATGCTTCTTCTCGACGGTTTTGTCACCATCGGCTATTTGCAGTGAGACATCTTCCTGGCAGATAAAATCCGGCAGCTTTTTGTGCAGGGATGCAACATTTTCGCGAACCCTGGAGATCGTCTGAGCCAGATCGGGGCTATTTCCCTCTTGTGCGGTCACGGTCAAATTAAGATACCCCGCCAGACACACAGCGGCACCAGCGAAGAAAAGATGCGTCTTCTGCATACACTCTCCCTATAATTCTCTGTGTTCTGACGCAGAAGATGCAAAAAAGGAATCATGCGTAGAAAGCGGCGGGGGATTTTCTCAGCGCGCGGAGGCGGTCAGCTTGGCCAGATCTTTGCGGGCCAGCGCAGCTTCCGGGCTTGCCGGATGGCGCTTGATGAGCGAACGCAGCTCGTTGATGCCCGCCTGCTTCTGCTTCAATTGCAGCAGCGCAAGTCCTTTGTGGTATTGCGCCGCCGGAGACTTGGAGTTGCCGGGAAACCCCTCCAGCACGGCGTTGTACTCCTTCACAGCTTCCGTGAGCCGCGATTGCCGCGCGTCGATCTCGCCCAGGTAAAAGTGGGCGCTGCCTGCCTGCTCGTCCATGGGATAGTAATGAACGACATCCTGAAACTCGCCGCTGGCCAGATCGTACTTTGCCGAGTTGAAATCGCGCAGGCCGGCCTGAAAGGTTCCGGCCAAAGGCGGCGCCTGATCGGCAGGAACCGCGGCGATGGGAGGAGCGACGGATGATGGCGCGGTTGCCGGAACCGCGCCATTGGGCGACGGAACGGGTGCCGCGCCGGGAGCAACGCCGGGAGCTACGGGAGCTGCGCCGGGCTGAGACGAGGCCGGATTCTGTGCGCTCTGCAACTGCGTCTGCAAATCCTGGATCGATTTATCGAGCTTGGCGATGCGCGACTTCAGTTCGTCGACGGAGTCGTTGAGCGCCTGCATCTGCGCGGAGGCGGCATCCTGCTTGCCTGCGGCGGCATCGCTCTGCGCGGCGATCTTCTGCTGCAGCGCGGTGACGGCGGCGTTGGTCTGGTTGGCATTGTCCGCCGTCTGCTCCACCAGATGCTGCATCAGGGCAAAGCGCGTGTCAACGGTGGACTGGAGGCGCTGCACCATGTCGAGCAACTGCTGCACCTGGGTTTGCAGCTCGATGGTTTCTTTGGAGACAGCGCGGGCGGGCGAGGATGCGGCAGTCAAAAGCAGAACGATTGCCGCAGCGGCGAGAAGACGATTGCGTAGTGATTTTCTTTGCATGATTCTCCCTAAAGAAAGCTAACAGCTTTCAGGTAAACCTGTTCACTGCCCACTGACCACTGTAATTTTACCTGTCCTGCGAGAATCCGGCGCGGCGATTCTGCTGCCAGCAATCTTCAGTGGACTCGGAGCAGAAGGGCTTTTCCTTGCCGTAGCTGACGACGCGTATGCGATTGGCGGCGACGCCTGCGGTGATGAGCGCATTTTTCGCGGCATCGGCGCGGTTCTGGCCCAGCGCCAGATTGAACTCGTTGGAGCCGCGCTCATCGCAGTATCCGCCGATGACAATCTTCACCTCGGGATGGCTGGCCAGATAAGATGCGTCTCGAGAGAGCGTGGCCTGCGCTTCGGCGCGGAGATCGTATGTGTCGTAGTCGAAGAAAACATCTTGAACGTCGGCCTTGAACTCCTCATCCGCGCTCATGGCGCGAGTAGGCACCACCACGGCAGGAGGAGGATTCACGGTTACGCGCGCCGAAGCCTCAGCCGAGCCGCCGTCGCCCTTGGCAACGAGATGATAGGTAGTGGAGACCGAGGGATTGACGGTCTTGACGCCGGCGGTGGGCACTTCGCCGATTCCATCGATGGAAACAAGGCTGGCATCGGTGGTCTTCCAACTAAGTTCGACCTGATCGCCGGCTGAAACCAGCGTGGGCGACGCGGTAATCTGCGCAGTGGGCGCGGGCACGGAAACGATCGGAGCCGTCTCTTCAGCGGCCGGCTTGGTCGTCTTTTTGCCGCAGCCTGCGACTGCAATCAATGCGATCAGCAGAACGAGTGGGGTAAGTTTGCGATGAAATCGGTTCATTGGATTTCTCCTTCCGCGAAATCACGCGGCAAATGCTTCGGGCCAATATCCATTCGCGCATTCGATGCATGAATATTGGCAACACAAACATCATAGTTCAGACGAGCAAAAGCTGCATACAAAGCAGCGCCGCTCAGAATTCACTTCCAGGTCCAGTTGGGCATGAAGTTGTTGCCCGTCTGGGTCAACTGATGCTGCTCGGTACCGTCGGAGAGCATCGACCATATCTGACTGTGTCCGCCGATGGTGCGCTCGAAGACGATGTGACGCGTGTCCGGCGCCCAACTGGGATAGTCATTGCTTCCGGCATCGTGAGTGAGTTGCAGCCACCGCTTGCTGGCGATGTCCATCACGTAAATGTCCTGGCCGCCCGGCGCGCCGGGACCGTACTTGCGATTCCAACTGAAGGTCAGGAATTGGCCGTTGGGTGACCAGGAGGGCGAGATGGCATAGCCCGTATCGGTCATGCGCTGCACATTCGAGCCGTCCTGATCCATGGTGTAGATTTGCGGCAATCCAGTGCTGTGAGCGCTGACCCAGGCCAGTTGCGAATTCGTGCGCGGATTCCATGTGGGCGAGACATCGGGGCCAGGATAGTTAGTCAATTTGTGGAGATTCGCGCCGCTGACATCGACTATCCAAATCTCAGGATCGCCGGAGCGCGACGAGGAGAAGGCCAGCTTGACGCCATCGCTCGACCAGGCGGGTGAAAGGTTGCTGCCGCCGACCGCGCCTATCGGGAAGCTGACCAAGCGATTCAACTCCAGCGAGTACATTCGGATCGACCATCCATAGCGGTCGAGCGAAGAAAAAGCGATGCGTGAGCAGTCCGGCGAGATGCGCGGCGAGAGCGAGGTCGCGCCGAGGTGCGTCACCTGATGCTGATTCTGTCCGTCGTAGTCCATCGCCCAAATCTCTTTCGTGCCGCTGCGCGAGCTGACGAAATAAATTTTGGTTTCGGCGATGCCGTTGATGCCGCCGCCGAGGCGCAAAATAATCTCATCGGCAAAGCGATGCGCAACCGTCCGCGCCATGTCCAGGCTGGCCGCCTCGTTGTACTGCCTGCTCAAGATTTGCGGATTGGCTGTATTGCGCACATCGTCGAGCCAGCCATAGACGGAGAGCCGTCCATTGGTGGCCGAGAGCGCGCCAAAGGCCACCATCGCGGCGTTGGCCGGTGCGGCGGACCACTGACCGAGAATGATCTCCTGCTGTGAGCCTGGGGTGGATTGCGGCAAGAGGCTCTTCGATACCAGATCGAAGATGCCGGCGTTGGCCAGATCGCCATAGAGCGTGAAGTCAAAGGCCGTCTTGAGCGCCGGCGTCTGAGGGTCGCTGCCAACGGGCTTGAAGTCGGCGGCAGCGATGCGAATGCGTTCGTTGCCCAGATTCGAGCCGGTATGGACCCAGTCCTGAGCCGCTGCGGGGACGGTTGCACAAGCCGCCAGAAGAATCAGCAAAACAGGGAAATTACGGGAAAGAGCCTTCATGCGCGCACAATCCTTCCTCATTCAAACTCAACCACCACTTCATTCTACGTCCGCCGCCAGCCTATCATCCGCACAATTTAATACTCGCAATAATAGGACGCCATCAGCGTGCTTTGGTTATATTGCGCGGGCAGAGCGCCGAAGGTGTCCACGCGCTGCGCGGCTCGCATGCAGGAGCGGTCCAGCGTCTGGCTTCCGCTGTTTTGATTCATCTGCACATTGCTCACGCTGCCGTCGCGATGAATGGCGAACTGAACGTAGGCTCTGGAACCTCTCGGTGTGCGCGGGTCAACCTCCGGCTTGTTCCAGTCGGCGGACATCTTGCGATTGATGTTGTCCACATACCAGCCGAAGCGGCTGCCAAAGTCGCCGTCGCTGACGGTCGTTGAACCGCTGGTAAAGCTCTCCGGCTGCGTGGCGCGCGGAATCGACGATCCTGCCTGCTCGCCATAAGCGGCGCGGTTGTCGGGCTGAGGCTGCTGCGGAGATTTGCGTGTGCTCTGCTGCTGCGGCTTCTCATGCGCGCCGGTGATGGCCAGCGCTGTCTCATCGACCATCTCTTTGGATTTGGGAGCAGCCTCGGCAGGCGCTTGACTGGGTGTGTCGGTGGCAAGCACATTTTCATTGGGCGGCTGATCGGAGGGCAAGGGAAGAGCGCTGGTCAGCTTCACCTGAATCGCTCCGCTCGTGCCCGCGCCGCCCCATTGATTGTGATGAAAGAGTCCGCCGAGAATGCCATAAATAAGCAAGCAGGCAGCCAGCGCGCCGTGCAGCAACAGCGATCCCGCCGCCGGAGCCATCATCGGCTCCGCCGCCAGTCGCCGTTCCAGTTGCCAAGTGCGCATTCCTACTCCCCGCTTTCCGCAGCCTTGCGCAACGCAAGAAATGTTTCTTTTAGAGTTTGACTCAAAGCTGAATCTGGCTCTGCAAGAACCAACTCTTGGTATGCATCCAGGTATACTCCTCGAACTCTATGAAAGAAGTGCAGGAAATGCCTGATAAACCCCAAACAATCCAGTATGGCGATTTCCGTTCCTCCGGTTGTCTCATAAAATGTTGTGGCATATTCCTTTACATCAGGTTCAATCACGTCAGTTGTAATAAAAATATAGTTATCAATTCTCTGTTCGGCGCGAGCAATCTTATTCGCAGCTACATCGATATCACCGATTGTAACTCTCTTCATTTTCATTTCATATGAGGTAATTACCGCATTGTCATCTACTAGACATATCTCAACATCTCCAAGTGAACCAGTTTGCAGGTCCGCTGCGTTGTGAGCGTTGAGGGGCAAAATGCGTTCTTTTATGCTCTCACCTGCCGCCTTGTATGCAGCAGCAATAATCAATACAGGCAACCGGCTGGACTTCTTGCAGGCCAAGTGTTGCTCCAACAATGACACTATTGCTTCCGAGGAAAGAGGCAGTGAATCTTTTGCTCCCTTCAAAGCGTTCATAAGCTCTTTCATTCGAGCAAGATTTTCATCCCGCATCTTCAGCAGAACTCGAATCGCTTCGATTAGAACCGCCTCAGCGCTAACTCGTTCCTTCGATACATCATCAAGTAATTGCACGGTCTTTACATACAATTCCCTGGGACGACCAATCAGGTCAACACCTGTCGTTAGAGGTTGGTCCTGGTTTCGAAGCGTTGGAGTAAGGAAGGCCGTTGTCGGGTTGCACGGTAATCGGTGATGAGTAATAAACCGCGTCAGATCTCGCTCGTCATAGGTTCGACCGGAGAAACAATCATCCCCTCCGATCTCGGTATATGGCTTTCGTGGATCAACATTTGGATTATGTAGTTTACCTAGCAAACACGCCATCAGCAGTCGAACTCCGGCCCGATTGCTGATACACCGGCAAACATATTCAACATTCTCGCGGATGTTCTTGTCCTTGACTAAAGAGACCCCGGACTTTCTAACAGCTTTCTTGTATACATCCAACAAAATTTTATCTGGGGTCATTTGAACAGAACCTCTTGAGGACTCGCTTGATAATTCGTCCACAGTACCTCTTGTCGAATACCCTTCGTCGCATGATTTGTTTTTTCTGTCGCTATCGTTTTCATCCATCGAGAGCTTGGAAAAAGTTCCTTCATCACAGGATGGTCATATCCAGAAACGGCAACTTTAGCACGGCATTGTTCCAATGCCCTGGCAAGCTCCCTATGCTGATTCTCGTCCATCTCGAAACTGTAGGCTTTTGAATCTCCTCTCGTTGCATGCAAGTACGGAGGGTCGCAATAGAACAGAGTATCCGGACTGTCATATAGGCGAATCACGTCGATTGCAGGCCGATTTTCGATTTGAACTCGTAATAGCCTCTGTGCTATCTCATCAAGAGCTTCAACTCCTCCAAGCCATCTTGACACGACTCCTGACATACCTGCGCGGCTGGTATTCTTACAATTAGCCCATCGACCTAGCGATGCCGTTTGAGCTAACCCCGTCCGTGTTTGTCGAGCTCTGATATAAAAGCGACGGGCACGTTCAACATCGTTGATGTCTTTCTCGGGACCATTGATTGCGAGGTTGTATTCCTCCCTAGAGAAAGGCGTCAGAGATATGCTTCGGATAAGCTCCTCATGATGATCTCGAAGCATACGGAAAAACGTGACAACGTCTCCATCAATGTCGTTATAAGTCTCAACAGGCGACGGATCGCGATTAAGGATTACAGCTCCCGAGCCTGCAAATGGTTCGCAGTAGTGATGGCACTTTGGAAGAAGCGGCAAAAGCCAATCCAAGTGAGAGAATTTGCCTCCATACCATCCAAAAGCAATGCGACGCCGACCTCTACCCCGAAAATGGACGACATTCGACCCTTCCGCCGGGTCTTCATCGTCGAGGAATATAGACGAAACTCCGCGTTTAACTCTCAACACATCTTCTTCGAGTTTCGTGGCCGCTTTATTCATACAATCCCAGTCCCTACTTCGCACCGCCCGCCTTCGTATCCAGCGGCTGCGTAACGATGGAGATGTTGGTAATCCCGGCCTGCTTCACCGCGTCCATCACGCTGGCAAAAGCCCCAAAAGGCACTCGCTCATCGGCCCGCAGATAGATCACCTGATGCGCGGGGTCGCCTCCCGGCTGATGAAGCCTTCCGCGCAGCTCGTGAATGTTCACCCGCGTATCGCCGACAAAGACATTCTGATCGCGGTCGATGGTCACCACCAGCCGCTGCTCGGTAATCTCCTTCACGGTGCGCGTTTTGGGCACGGCCACTTCAATGCCCGATTGCAAAACCGGCGCGGTAATCATGAAGATGACGAGCAACACCAGCACCACGTCCACCAGCGGCGTAATGTTGATCTCCGCCAGCGAGGTGCGGGTCTGGCCGTTGCTATTTGTAAAGGCCACGGTCAACCTCCCGTGTGGCTTCAGGCTCCGAACCCCGCGACTGCGCTGCAGAACGCGACGGAATCTCATCGAGCGAGTTCAGCAACTCGCGGCAAAAATCGTCGCAGGCCGCGGCAAAGACTCTGATCCGCGCCTGGAACTGGTTGTAAGCCACCACCGCCGGCACAGCCACAAACAGCCCCGCTGCCGTGGTGATCAGAGCCTCGCTGATGCCCGGAGCAACGGCGCGTAGCGTAGCCGCGCCCGCCGTGCCCAGCCCATTGAAGGCGTCCACAATGCCCATCACGGTGCCGAAGAGACCCACAAACGGGCTAACCGCCGCGATGGTCGCAAGCCAACTCAGCCGGCCTTCGAGCTCCGTCACCGCCTCGCTGGCCGCCGTCTGCGCCGAGCGCTCCAGCGACGCAATGTTGCGCGGCGGACCGGAGCCGCCAGTCTGACGCTTGTAGGTCTCGTAGACCGCCTCGAAGACCTGCGACAACGGGCTCCTCGCGCAGTCCGCCGTCAGCGTAGCAATCTCCTGCAAGCGCGTCGCCTTGTGGAAGCCGCGCAGAAATCGCTGGCTCTCTTTGGTCGCTCTGCGGAAGGAAAAGATTTTGCGGAGAATCACAGCCCACGAGTAGAGGCTGGCAATCGCCAGCAACACCAGCACAGCCTGCGCCACCGGCCCGCTGTTCATGACCATCTCGACGAGCGCACTTGAACCCAGCCCCAGCGTCGATCCCTGGCCAGCGCCGCTGTCCGGCGGCAGTTGAAAGACAATCGCAGCTATCAAAATCGGTGCTCCTCACCTTTTACGGTAGCAGACGCAGTGCGTCGCTCCAAGTTATATATCGGGTTCCCGGCGGCTTTCGGCCTCCGGCTCGCGCCACGCCTGCCCCTGTCGTGTTATGCTGCGCTCGTATTCCTTTGCCGTCGTTTTCATGGAGTGGACCACGATATGCTCGTCGAACTGCGCGCTGAGAACTACGCCGTCATCGATCACGCCATCGCCACCTTCGGACCCGGACTGAACCTGCTGACTGGCGAAACCGGCGCGGGCAAATCCATTCTCGTCGATGCGCTGGCCCTGCTGATGGGCGGCAAAGCCTCCGCCGAACTAGTCCGCCACGGGGCTGACAAGGCCGTCGTGGCTTGCGTCTTCGAGTCCACGCACAATGCCGAAAAGATTCTCGAAGAAAATGGCATCGATTCCGGCGGCCACGAGGTCATTTTGCGCCGCGAGATTTCGGCCACCGGCAAGGGCCGCGTCTTCGTCAACAACCAGCCGGTTACCGTCGCTGTCCTTCGCCTGCTTGCCCCGGAACTGGCGCTGGTTCACGCCCAGAGCGAAAGCCTCAGCAGCTTCGATCAGGCGCAGCAGCGCAGCCTGCTCGATCGCTTCGGCGGAGTTGCGACCGACACTGTCGCCGAAACCCACGCCCGCTGGAAGGAAGCGCAAACCAAGCTCGACGACCTTCTTCAGGGCGAGCAGGATCGCCTGCGCATGGTAGATCTGTGGAGCTATCAGAGCAAGGAGATTGAAACGGCCAATCTCACCGCCAACGAAGATGTGGCATTGGAAACGGAGAAGCGCGTCCTGGCCAACGCGGAAAAACTTTACGCCGCTGCGATGGGAGCATTTGAACAGCTCTACGAAGGCGGCGCTTCAGCCGAAGCCGCACTGCGCGCCGCTCTGCGCAACGTCGAGGAGCTGGCCCGCTACGACGCCCGCTTTGCCGAGTCCGTTCAACTGCTCACCTCGGCCCGCGCCACTGTCAGTGATGTAGGCTCCGGCCTGCGCGATTACGCCGAAGGCATCAACGCCTCGCCGGAGCGTCTCGCGGAGATCGAAGATCGTCTCGCATTGATTGACCGGCTCAAGCGCAAGTACGGCAAGACCGTGGCTGAGGTCGTCGCATTTGGCGAAGCGGTTGCGCAGAAACTCGCCGAAGTTGAGGACCGCGACGAGATTCTCAAAACTCTGCGCGCCGCGCTCGACAACGCCGCCGCAGCCTATCGCGCAGCCGCCGCGGCCGTAAGCGCCGAGCGCAAAACTGCCGCCGCCAAGCTGGCCAAGCTCGCCGAGGCCCAGATCAATTCGCTGGCGATGAAGGTCAAATTCGAGGTCGCCGTCACTGCCAACGAGGATCAATCCCATTGGAGTTCGACCGGCTGGGATCTTGTCGAATACCGCATCGCGACCAACCCCGGAGAGCCGCTCAAGCCCCTCGACGAGATCGCATCGGGCGGCGAAATGTCCCGCGTGATGCTGGCTCTCAAGGTCAGCGTCGAAGAAGGCGCGGCCAAGCCCAAGAAGAAGCAGCCCACGCCGCGCACGCTGGTCTTCGACGAGATCGACATCGGCATTGGCGGACGCGCCGCGGAGGCCGTCGGTCAAAAGCTCAAAGCTCTCAGCAAGGGGCAGCAGGTTCTGTGCGTCACGCACCTGCCTCAGATTGCCGCCTTCGCCGACCAGCACTTCCTGATCGACAAGCGCGAGGCCGATGGCCGCACCAAGACAAAGGTAAGCCTGCTCGACGATCGCGCTCGCACACAGGAGGTGGCGCGAATGTTATCCGGCGCAACCGTCACCGAGACCAGTCTGCAACACGCCACGCAAATGATCGCGGCCAGCCGGTAAAAAGCAAAGTATTACCGGCTAAAAATCCCTCTCAGAATGCGCGAATCAAATCGACTGGCTTTGCGGGAACAGCGGTCAACTGGGCATCACCCGCTGCGAGACCCTCCACGGTGGCATGAAGGTGAATCTCGCCCGATGAGCTTGTTGCGCGCAGAAATGCAACGCCGCGGCCCGCGTAGAGATGGTGGCGCGGCGACTGAAAAGAGTCGTGGTCGGAGATGCTGCCGTTGTCCGTGGCGACGATCTCGGCAGGGCCGGAGACGGTGAATTGAATCTCGCCGGCAGCGGCTGGATCTGTGCCGGTCACCGGTACTCCGGCATCGTCCACAGCGGCTGCGAAAACCATGACCACATTGTTGGCCTCCGCCGAGAGCGTTGCGCGTTCAGTGCTGAGCACGATGCGCACTGCCTTTCCCGCTGTGCGGAGCTCATCCTCGGCTGCTTGAATTCCGTGGTTGTAAGCCACGGCTTTGAGCGAACCAGGCGCGTAGGGCACGCTCCAGGTGAGCGGAGTAGCATCCGCGCGCAGCTTTTGCCTGCCCAGGGATTGACCATTCAACAACAGCTCCACTTCCTCGCAGTTGGTGTAGACCTCAACGGACTCAGCGTGCGGATCTGTACTGCGCGGGTTCCAATCGGCCAGCAGCGGCTCTATTACAGGGCGCGGCGGCACCTTCGTGTGTGGAGCTGTGTCAGTGTGTGGCGCAGTATCAGTGTGCTGCGCCGCCTCATAACCGGGATCAACAGCGATTCTCTGATCGGGTGCGACACGCCGAACGATATGCACATTGGGCGTGGAGGCCCACCAGCTCTCCCGTTCCCAACCATGAGGGTGAGGCAGGGCGTTGCGATCCAGCAGCCCATCCGTCCGGCTGATATACGGCCATCTCACGGCCTCGCCAAGATAGTCGATGCCAACCCAGAGAAACTGGCCGGAAAAAGATGCATTGTCGCGCATCATCAACCAGGCGGCAGCGCCTTGATGATTTTCCGTTCCGAGAATCTTCCGCGTGGGCTTTTGCTCGTGAGCGGCAAGCAGCTCGTTTTCACGATAGTTTTGTCCTACAACATCGAGCATATCGGCAAGCCCGTTGTCATAATCATGGCTCAAATTGGGGCGAAGCAGGGCCATCGTCACCGGGCGCGACGAATCGTTTTCATGGAAGACGGGAATCAAGCGGGCAAGAATGCCATGCGCCAGTTCGGCTTGAGGCGTATCGTGAATTTCGTTGCCCGCGCTCCAGATAATTATGCTGGGATGATTGCGGTCGCGGCGGACAGTGTCGTGAACATCGATCGAGGACCATTTCTCAAAGTCGAGGTGATAGTCATAGGGGTTCTTGGCGACGGTCCAGCAATCGAAGAGTTCGTCCATCACCAGAAAGCCCATGCGGTCGCAGATGTCGAGAAACTCCGGCGAGGGTGGATTATGCGCAGTGCGGATTGCGTTCACGCCCAGAGTGCGCAGCGCGGTCAGACGGCGCTCCCAAACAGCGTCGGGCACGGCAAGGCCGAAAGCGCCGCCGTCTTCATGGATGGCAACCCCCTTGATCTTGAAGTTGCGTCCATTGAGCCAGAAACCGGTAGCTGCATCGAAGCGAAATTCACGAATGCCGAAGGGAATCTGTTCATCGTCAGTGACGGCGTGGCCGGAGATGACGCGGACTTGCGCACGATAGAGAGCGGGATGATCGATATCCCATCGCTCCGGTGCGGGAACGGCAAGCTCAACGACAAAATTCAAGATCGCGCCGGGAGCGATGGTCTGCTTCGGACTTATCGTCGATGCCATGGTCCGGCCATCGGGAGCGGTCAAAGTAATTTCGAGCGCTGCTTTTTGAGGCTTGCCGGAGCCGTTCACGATCGTACTCTCCGTGCGGACGGTGGCGCGTTCGGCAGTGACCGAAGGCGTCGTCACAAACGTGCTCCACGGCTCAATATGCAGCCGGTCAAGCACCACCAGCCGGACGGGGCGATAGATGCCTCCGCCCTCGTACCAGCGCGAGGCGGGCTGTTTGGAGGTGTCGCAGCGGACGGCAATCCGATTGCGCGCGTTGGCTCCGAATTGCAGATGGCCGGTAAGTTCGTAAAAAAAGCTCACCGTGCCGTTGGGGCGCTGGCCCAGATGAAAGCCGTTGATCCAAACGTCGCTATTGGCCATCACGCCATCAAAGACGACGAAGACCTGGCGATGGGCGTCACTCTCTGGCAGTGAAAAACTCTTGCGATACCAGGCAACACCAGTCGGAAAAAAAGCTCCGGCAGCGCCGCCGGGATTCTTCTCGTCAACTGGTCCGGCGATGCTCCAGTCATGCGGCAGGGTGACGGCGCGCCAGGATGAATCGTCGTAGGCGGCCTGTTCCGCGCCGGTCAGATCACTTTGCAAAAACTTCCAACCGGCATTGAAATCAACGATCTGGCGCACTGGCGTCTGCGCAGGCGCAACGATAGGGGTAAGCGCGGAAAGCGCAAGGATTGCAATAAAAAGGGGCTGCTTGAGTAGCATCACGTGATACGCTCCCAAATTGCGAAAAGAAGATATTAAATTGCTGCCCATAAGAAATACAATGCTTTTTGATACACTCCGGCGCTGAACTCGTTTTTTTCGGCTTCCTCAAGGCGAGTCTGACGATCTTCTACGGAGGATCGCCGGCGATAACGTAAAATGCAAGCAAGCTAAAATTCAAATTGAAAGGAAAAAATCATGCGCGTTTGTTTCTTGTTGAAGGTTCGCCCCGAGCGGCTGGATGAGTACAAAAAGCGCCACCATCAGGTGTGGCCTGAGATGCTGGATGCGCTGCGCGAGACAGGCTGGCGCAACTACTCGCTTTTCCTGAAGCCCGACGGCCTGCTGATCGGCTACCTGGAGACAGATAACTTTGAAAAGGCCTGCGCCGGAATGCAGAACTACCCGGTCAATGCGCGCTGGCAGGCGGAGATGTCTCCGTTCTTTGAACCGATGCCGGGCGCGGCGGACAAAAATATGTTCCCGCTCGAAGAGGTCTTTCATCTCGACTGATTTTTTGGTTTTGCCTGTTTCGGCGGAAAGCGCAAACAGCTACCACGACGATAACGATCGAGTTACTTTCAGGAGAATGTTCCGATGAATGATTTTGGTTTGTTGCGACGCAATTTTCTTCGCACCGGCACAGTCGGCATGGCCGCTGCAGCAATTCCAGCTATATCTTTTGCAGCCGAAACGAGCGCCGAGAGCGCCAAAAGAACCCCTGCAACTTTTGACGTTCGCGCATACGGCGCAACCGGCGACGGCAAGACGCTGGACACAGTCGCCGTCAACAAAGCCATCGAAGCCGCAGTGGCAGCCGGTGGCGGAGTGGTCGTCTTTCCGGCGGGCAGCTATCTTTGCTTTTCAATCCGCCTGAAGAGCAATATTCGCCTGCACCTGGAGCAGGGCAGCGCCATCATCGCCGCTGATTCACCCAAGCGCGGAGAGACGACCGGCTACAACGGCGGTACGTATGATGCGGCCGAGCCGAAGACCGCATGGGAAGCCTATCAGGATTACGGCCATAACCACTGGCATAACTCGCTGATATGGGGCGAGGATATTCACGACATCAGCATTACAGGAAGCGGACTAATCTTCGGCAAGGGGCTTAGCTTCGGAGCGGAACGCACCCCGCGTGGAAATTATTCGACCTATGTGGCCGAGCAGCCGGGCGTGGGCAACAAGGCCATTGCGCTCAAGAACTGCCGCAATGTTCTGCTGCGCGATTTTGCGATGCTCAAGGGCGGCCACTTTGCCCTGCTGCTGACCGGCGTTGATAATCTGACGATTGATAACTTGCTGATTGATACCGATCGCGACGGCATCGACATCGATTGCTGCCAGAATGTGCGCGTCTCGAATTGCACCGTCAACTCGCCCTGGGATGATGGCATCTGTCCCAAGTCGAGTTATGCGCTGGGTTATGCGCGCGCTACAAGAAACGTGACTATCACCAACTGCTGGGTCACCGGATGGTACGAGTTAGGCACGGTGATGGACGGAACCTTCAAAAAGTTCGCGCCGGAGGTGAGAGTGTCTCGCAATGGCCGCATCAAGTGCGGCACGGAGGCCAATGGCGGCTTCATCAACATCACCATCTCCAACTGCGTCTTTGAAGGCAGCTTTGGGTATGCGCTTGAAACCGTCGATGGCGCGCTGCTGGAAGACATTACGATCACCAACACGTCCATGCGCGACCTGATCACCGGACCCATCTTTTTGCGGCTGGGCGCGCGCCTGCGCGGGCCGAAGGAAACAACAAAGGTGGGCACGCTCAAGCGGATTCTCATCAGCAATCTCGAATGTTACAACGCGCCACAGAAGAATTGCTCCGTTCTCAGCGGCATTCCCGGCTACGCGATTGAAGATGTGAAGCTCTCCAACATTTATGTCGAGACGGTGGGCGGCGCAACAGCCGATATGGCGCAGATACAACCGCCGGAGAACGAGACCAAGTATCCGGAGCCGGGAATGTTCGGACCTATGCCGGCGTCGGGATTCTTCATGCGGCATATGCGCAATGTGGAGATGAGCCATGTGGAGATCGCTAACTCGACCCCCGACGCTCGTCCCGCGTTTTATCTGAGCGATGTGGAGCGCGCGGATTTCTTTGCCGTGACGGCTCCGCGCGGCGCCGACGGAGCATTCGCTCTGCATAACGTAAAGGACCTGCGCATCGGCTGGAGCCGCGCAGCCGCCGATACGGTTCTGAGCAGCGTCGACGACAAGAAGCTGTAAATAGCACAGAATTGGGTGCCCCACCCTCGCTGCGTCTTTATTTTTGCGGCTAGGGATCCCCACGGATAGGTCTTCGTCCGTGGGGTGAACTGGGGTGGGATTGCACCCTTGCACAAACAAGAATTCTTTACCGCGCCACGATCACGTGCGTTTCATAAGCCGCCAACTTCAGTTGCACAACGAGATTTCCGCCCGCGCGCTTGGACTGCACAGGAGAGACAGTGCCGGTTTGCGGATCCCAGCACTCTGCCGTGCTTCCCTTGCTCATCAGCGTGACCGCATGATCGCTGGCCTGCGCGCCCTCATTGAAGAAGAGATAAACATCCGCATCCTTCCATCTCCGCTTCATCACGCGCAGAGCCGTATCCGCCGAATCCAGCCGGATGACCGGCACAATCACCGCTGCGTTGACTGCCGCGAGCACATCGCCGGGAACCGCCATCGGCGCAGGCGGAGCAGCGGGAGGCTGAGCAGGCGGTGTCGGCGTGGGCGGCAATTGCGTATCCACCATTGTCGCCCATGAAAACTCCGCTGGAGTTACAGGTTTTGCGTCGCGGATGGTCTTGCCCGCAACCAGTTTGGGCGCGCCGCCAAGAAATACAACCTTGCCGCCTTGCTGCGCAAATGCCTTGAGCCGCACCAGCGCTACTGCCGGAATCACCATCGGCGCAGGCAAAATAACAGTGCGATAGCGATTTCCGCTGAGCGTTTCAAAGCTGCCATTCTGTTGCTTCAGATCGTGCGACAACGCGTCCTCATCGACGATGTCGAAATCAATCTGGTGCTCACTCAGCAGACGCTCCGTGGAAACAAACTCCGTGTCCGCGGCCTCATCGTCCAGCCATAGCGAACTCGACGGCAAAAAAAGCGCGACAGTGGAATCGGGCCTGCCCATCGCCATCAGATAACTCAAACGACGCGCATAAACCAGCAGATCAGGAAAGTCAGGCGCGCCCATATATCCTCTCGGCGGCTTCGGCCCCGCGGAGGTTGCGGGAAAGTACATCGTCTCAATCTCATTCACGCCGCGCACAAATTGCTCATTGAGAACGTAGCGCGCCATCTCGACATCAGGCTCGGGACGGTAAGCCGCAAAGCTCTCCGTGAAGGCGCGCGGCTTGCCATAAACGTGCGCGGCAGAAGAGGCGAGGCGCGGATAATCCGAGATCGTGTCCTTCCAGATCTGATGCCAGATGGCGTCGATGCCGGGCAGCTCGACCGCGCGCATATCGCGAAAAAAGGAGCCTTCGCTGCGCACCAGTTCCATCTCCAGCTCTTCGTGGTTCAGATGGACCTCGTATTCGAGATGGTTGGCCGCGCACCAATCGCCCTGCGGCTTGAAGAAACCGGCGGCAAACATCTGCGAGAATACATCGTAGTAGTCCCCCTTGATGCGATTCTGCTCAGACGTCAGATGAATGGTTATGCCGGGATCGCGGCGCGAGGAGGTCTGCGCAAACAGCGCAACATACGGCTCGACATCGTAGCCCTTGAGTTCGCGGAAGCGCTCGAAAAACTTTGGCGTCCACGGCAGGCCTGGGATCGAGTAATCCGGCTCGTCGCCGCGAAAGCCAAGAATCGTCTTGCCGAATTCATCGCCGACCGCTTGCTTGTACTGCTCGTGTGTAAAGCGCAGATACTGTTCTGTTGCTGCCGGGTCAAGATAATCTTCCAGCGACTGCGAGTCGTCCTTGACTCGATTCGGATTAGTGTCAGAGCGCGTAGGCGAAGTGCGAAACTCATGATCGACAACGAGCACCGTCCAGTTCCCCGGAGGCGCGCTCCACTCCAGCGTGTTGCCATGCAGGGGTATCGAAATCGCCGCGCCATTTTGATCGACCCCCGCCGCGCTCACCGTGTTGGGCGGAAGTTCCTGATGAAGCACCGCGCCACCCGCTACAGGAATCTTCTGCGCAACTTCAAGCGCCTGCATCCGCAGTTCCGGCTTCTCCGTGGTGAACTTGCCGCCGGCAAAGCCGCTCGGATAGCCGGCATCATCGACGATCCACACGCGCATATCGCGCTGCTTTGCCTCCAAAACAAATTTGCGGAAGAAGGCCAGATACTCCGGCGACATATATGCGAAGGGCATCCCAAATCCGGCCTGCACGGTAACCGCCTGAAAGCCGAGTCCATGCAGTGTGTCCAGATCGCGCTCTACCTGCGGAATGCTGACCGGGCCGTTCAGGCCGTAGTAAGGCTCTGGACCGTACTCCGGCGGAGGAGTCTTCCAATGCGCGGCTACATCGGCCGCCGTCGGGCTTTGCAAATGCTGCCAGGATTGCTGTGAAATCGCAGTGGCCGCGTGAATAAAGAAAAGTATCGCAGTTAACACGATACATTTTTGCTTCATCATATTTTTGCACTCCTTCTCGATCAGAACGCCGACGTGCGGACGCCAAACACAATCCATCCGTATGGTACACTGCTCCGGTGCAGGAAGCTGCATCGAACAGGAGTGATCTTTTGAACAACTCTTTCAAGTGGCTCGATACTTCCCTTCCCTGCTTGTTGATGGCTGCGGTGGTTGCATTCGGCGGCTCATGCGCCGCGCAGAAGCCGGAACAAACGCCTAACTTGGCCGGCATTGCTCACGCCGCCATTCGCGTTGCCGATCTGGATGCCTCTCGCGCCTTCTACGAAAAGCTCGGCTTTGAAGAAGCTTTCTCGATGAGTCAGAACGGAAAGCCGACGCAGTCGTTTATTAAAGTCAACGACCGCCAGTTCATTGAGCTCTATCCGCGCAAGCAGCCTGCGGATCAGGTCGGCTTCATGCATATCTGTTTTGAATCGACGGCGATTGAGGCTCTCAACAGCACTTACTCTGCACGCGGACTTTCTCCGATTTCCGTCCGGCGCGCTGCCGCCGGCAATCTGCTCTTCACGATGCAGGGGCCGGAGAAGCAGAACATCGAATACACGCAATATATGCCGGGTTCCAAACATAGCAACGATCGCGGCCTGCATCTAGGCGACCACCGCATCGCGGAGCAGATTGTGGCGATGGGAATTGAGATGCAGGATACAGCGGCAGCTGTGAAATATTACGAAGAAAAACTCGATTTCAAGCCGGGACACGCATTGCAGCCGGGCGGAAGCTGGCTCGAACTTCCCGACCTGCCTAGCCAGCAAGTAGAAATTGTCCAGCATACGCCAGAGACTGCATTCAAATTTTATTTCTTTGTGCCTAACTTGAAGCGCACGGCGACGCAGCTTAAGTCGCTCGAAATTCCCGCGCAAAAGAAGAACAAAGCTTTGTGGATTCAAGACCCGGATGGAAATCGCATTATCTTCGTGAAGGTCAAGCCTAAGTAACCGGCTGCGGCGTATAGGTCGCGAGCTATACGCCATCTTACACTACACCTACCATTACATAGACTCGATATCCCGCACCCATGCCTTCACTAATGGCAACTCTTCTGCTGCTACTAACTCCATCCGGACTAACTCTTCATAACAGCGAATCAGATTCATTCCTATGTTTTCGCTTCCCGCCTGTAACTTGAGAGCATCCAATTGAGTTCCGATTTTGCGATTATTAAGATATCCGGAAATCTCATCGGAAAAGTCCTTCATCAAGTTATGCTGGTTGCGCTCCTGATAAACATCGGGGCCTTTGAAGAGTACGCTCCATCCGTTCTCCCAGGCTATGCGCTGCGCTACAAAACTCCGCCAAATATCCGTCATGCGGAAGGAGCAATAAGACGGCAGATAAAGCAGCGGATACGCCTCTGGAAACCAGGCCGTGTTCTGGCTGTTGAACGGGCACCATGTTCCTCGCCCAAGCGCCAGCCTGCGATCTGTGCGGAAGCTGATCGGCAGCGGAAGAAGCAGCCGGTAGATCGCATCCACATCAGGATCTTCGTTTGCCAACCCTTGCTGTATCGGACAAGTCATCTCCCGCTGAGCAAGCGATTCAAACTCCGGCAACTCCCCCTGAATCGCATCCAAAGGCAATCCTCGCGGCCAGATATTCGCTTCAGTAAAATACTTATAGATATTCGTCCAACCATTGCCGGAAAGTGCAGGCAGAGACAACCGTGGCGTTCGCGCATTCCAGAAATCCGGTAAAGGAAGATTGTCGTCGTCCGTTTCAAGCAGCATAACCGGCCGCTTCCGGATCGCGAGCAGATAACCGATATTCTTGCGCGCATAATGACGGGTTGGCAGAAGCTCTGCTGTCTTGAATCCCGATTGCTTCTGGCGTTCCAAGCTATAAAACTCGCAGCCGTCGATAGTAAAATCCGGCGGGCTGGGAACGTCGCCTATAACATAAAAAGTATACCCGCGCGACTTACACTGACTCGCTAACTCGCGTAACGCTGAGTTAGGCGCGGAGATAGAAGTTACAACAAGACTTACTGAGCCATCGATGGTCGAATCTTTCACAGTTGCTCCTTGAGCCGAAGTCGAAAGAGCCGCCACAGTTGGCTGAACGCTTCTTTCAGCGCGGACGAACTGAGACGCGGACTGGCGGCCCGGTACGTGATCGGCACCTCGACAAACTTCAGATTACGGCAATACGTTTTTATTTCTGTCTGAAAAAAGTGCGCGCGAGATTGAATTCCCCTGCCAATGACCATCGAAAGCGTCTCACGCGAAAACAATTCAAAGCCGCTGGTCATATCGGTTTGCCGGGTGCCCAGCAGAAGGTTGGCAAGCGCTGTTCCTCCCCAACTGACGAAGCGGCGCTTGAAGGAGCTTTTTTCAAAGCGCCCTATAAAGCGGCTGCCAAAGACGCAATCCATTCCCCGCTCCATCGCCGAAAAAAACTGCGGAATGTCGCAGGGTTGGTGACTGAATCCGGCATCGATCTCCAGAATCCAGTCGCAGCCGGCATCGAGCGCCGCTTTATAGCCGCGCAGATATGCGTCCACAACACAGCGATTTTCCGGCGCCCAGACAACACTCAAGCGCGGCTCGACGCGCTCCAGACCGCGCATTCGATCAAGGCTCTCGTCCTTGGTAGCGCGATCGAATACGGCAAAAAAAATAACCTTGCGAAAGCCCTCGCATTGCTCAAGAACCGCCTTGCAGAAAGCTACAGCGCCGTCGCCCTCGTTAGCCATGGGACAGACAATGCCCAGCGCGACCGCATCGCGCTTGAGCGTCTGCAATGGCTTTTTTTCGCTTTCGTTTTTAGCTGAAGAACGCACGTGTTCCTAATCTGTCAAGAAAAACTTTATTCTTGCGCTGAGCTGGATTGACACTGACAATTCTAAACCACTGAGGGCTTTTCCCGCGTTGCTGTGGCCGCACAGTGGTTACTCCGGCGGAATAACTCGGAGAAATCCACTGAATTACCAGCCCATTTGGCGCATCCGCTCGATAATAATCTCGGTGTAGTGATTCATGCGCTCAGGACGCCGCTTCAGCGGAGCGGGCAGAATCGCAGCCAGCTCTGCCGACTGTTGTCGGTCGATATTTCTGGCTTGAGTTTTATCGTAGGCGCGGCAGGCCGCATCCGCGCCATAGATGCCGGGGCCCCATTCGACCACGTTGAGGTAAAGCTCCAGAATGCGCTGCTTGCCGAGGACCAATTCTGCAACCGGCACCAGCGTGAACTCAGCGCCCTTGCGAAGGAAGGAGCGGCTGGTTCCGAAGAAGAGATTTTTTACGAGTTGCTGCGTAATGGTCGAGCCGCCGCGCATACGCTCGCCCTCCAGATCGTCTTCAGCGGCGATTTGCATTGCGTGCCAATCGAAGCCGTGATGCTGATAGAAGCGCCCGTCCTCGGCGGCGATGACCGCGTGCTGGAGATTGGGCGAGATGCGGCTGAGCGAAATAAATTTGTATTGTTTGCGATAAGGAGTGCGGTGAATCCACGATTGCAGCCGGCGCTCCGTTTGCACTGCGGTGGTCGGCGGATCGATCCAGCGGGCGGCCACAAGCAGCAGCGCGGCAAGAGACCAAAGAAGAACAACAGCGATGACAAGCCATCGCAGAAACGCGCGGAGAAAACCCTTGCGGAATGGAATTGTGGCAGGCGTAATTGTCTTCACATTCAAGATTACCAGCCTTGGCGAAGTTGGCGTCTCGCGATAGCGGACAATCCCTATGCCGTAGCGCGCTGCTGCTCGCGCGCGCCGAGGCGCACGCTGATGATCTTGGAGACGCCGGGCTCCTGCATGGTGACGCCGTAGATCATGTCGGCGGTCTGCATCATGCGCTTGGAGTGCGTGACGAGCAGGAACTGCGTCTCCTTGCTCAGCGAGCGAAGCAATTCGGCAAGTCGGCCGACGTTGGTTTCGTCGAGCGCGGCGTCCACTTCGTCGAGCGCGCAGAAGGGACTCGGCTGGAACTGGAAGATGGCCACCAGCAGCGCCAGCGCAGTGAGAGATTTTTCTCCGCCGGAGAGCAGCAGTACATTTTGCAGCTTCTTTCCCGGTGGCGAGGCAACAATCTCCAAGCCGCTCTCCGCTTGATTTTCCGCGTCAGTGAGTCGCAGGAAGGCCTGTCCGCCCTGGAAGAGCCGCGCGAAGACGACCGCGAAGTTTTCGTTGATGCGGGCAAAGGCCTCATCGAATTTGGTGCGCGAAATCTGATCGATCTCCTTGATCGTGTTCTGCGTGTTCTCAATCGACTCCATCAGGTCAACGCGCTGAATTTCCAGGAAGCCGTGTCGCTCGGCGGTCTCTTTGTACTCGTCGAGGGCCATCATGTTCACCGGCCCCATCTGCTCGATGCGCTGGCGCAGCGTCTGACAGGTTTCTTCTTCAGCGGTCAGCTCCTCGCCGGACAGGCGCGCGATCTGCTCATCGGCGCGCAACGCGGCGGCTTCTACGTTAACTTCAGCCAGACAGCTTGTCTGCAAATGCTCCAGGTCGGCGCCGAGTTTGGCGACTTCGCTCGAGCGCTTGGCGCGCTCCTCGCGCAACTGGTCGAGTGAGGCGCGGCCAATTTTGAGCTGCGCTTCAAGAGTTGCGAGTTGCTGACGCAGCGTCAGAGCCTCCGCATTCATCTTCTGCGCCTGAGCTAATGCCTCAGCGCGCGCTGTGGCCAACTCCAGTTCGCGCTGCACCAACTCGGCGCTCTCTGTGACGCGCTGCTCGCGCTCGGCTGTGGCAGCAGTCCGCTGCTCTTCAATCGATTGCACACGGCGCTCCAGATCGGCGTGAAGCCGGTCGATGCGCTGGAATGCAGCCTCGGCTCCGCGCCTGCGCTCTTCCAGGCCTGCCAGCTCCGCGGTCACCTGCGCCGCTTCCTGTTGCAGGCTCTCGCGCTTCTGCCGCTGCAAGCTCAGTTGAGCCTGCAACGCATCGAGCGCTGCCTCCGCGGTGCGATGCTCGGCCTCCAGGCGCAGCATCTCTGCGCGATTCTGATCGATGCTGGTCTTCTTCGCCTCGCGGGCGTCGCCGTTGCGCGCGGCCTGCGCCTTCCACTCTTCAAGCCGCCGCCGCACGCGCTCAGTCTCCGAGTCCATCTGCTTGAGCGACGCGCCCTGATTCGCTGCATCGCGCTCGGCCAGCCGCCGCTCTTCGCTGCGCGCCTCCAGTTGCGCGGCCATCTCTTCAATGACCACAACCAGCGCCGCCGCTTCCGTCTCTGTTTGCGTAAGTTCGACTTCCAGCTTGCCGAGGCGGCCTTCGGCCTCGCGCAGTTCGCGCTTCAGCGCCAGCGGGCCTTCGCTTGCCGGCTTGCCGCCGGTGACCGTGGAGTTATGAAAGCACTCGCCCCCAGGCGTGAGAAAAAAAGCGTAGTGATAGCGTCCAGCCAGACGCAGCGCTTCGGCGGGATCTTCGACAAGATAACTGTGACGAATCTTGGGCAGGATCGTCTCCAGCGAGCGGCCAAAGCCGTTGAGCACGCGAATCGAATCCTTAAGCGGAGTCAGGCCTGGTCCGCTGATCGCTTCCGTGTTCTCTTCAAAGAGCACGGCCTGATCTGCGGAGTGAATCAAAAATGTTGCGCGGCCATCGACGCCGGATTTGAGCAACTCAACGCCCTGCTCTGCAGCCGTCCAGCTCTTCACCACCACATAATTCAACTCTTCGCGCAGAAACTCGTCGACCACGCCCTCATACGCTCCGCTGACTTCGATGAAATCCGCCAGTGTGCCCACCGGAGCCATGCCTTCGGCCAGCGCGCCGGGTTTGAGCAGGCGACGCACTGTGTCGGACGAATAGCTGTGATTGCGAATCAGCGATTGCAGCGAGTCGCGTCGTCCGGCCACCTTGGCCGTCTCGCCATTCAACTGATTGGCGCGCGCGCGCAGCGCGGCCTCATCGGCGCGGCGGCTCTGCAACGACTCGCGCAGCGCCGCAATCTCGCTCTCCAGCCGCTTCAGCGTTTCGGTTGCCGATTCAAAGCGCAGCCGTGCCTCACCGCTCTGTGCGCTCAAATTTTCCAATTCACCCGCCGCCGTGCTCATCTCGGCTTCAAGCCGCTGCGCTTCGCGCTCAAGCGCCGCAAGACTCTCCTCGCCCTGCGCCGTGTGATTGCGTGCGTTACCGGTGAGTGTCAACAGTTGCATCGCCTGTCGGCGGCTCGACTCTAACTGGCGCTCTGCTGCGAAGACCTCATCTGCGGCCGCGCGCGCCTCCTGTTGACGCGCCTCCACCTGTTGTCGAAAAACTCGCGCCTCTTCGGCAGCCGTCGCCAAAAAGCTTTGCTGCTGCGTCCTCTCTTCAATAATGCCGGCCAACTGCGTTTGCGTCTGCTGCAACTCTGCGCCAGCCGCGCTGATGCGTATCTCCAACTCGGCCACGCGCTCCGTATTCGCGCGCTCCTTCGCCGCTGCCCGCTCCCGCTCGACAGCCGCTGCGTTGGCGCGATTCTGCGCCTCCTGACCTTCGCTCTCCAATTGATAACCGCGTTCGGTGAGCGAGTGTTGCGCGGCCTCCTGCTCTTCGATTCCTGTCGCTGAAACGTTGATCTGCTCCGTCAGCGCAGCAATCTCCTTGTCCAGCCGAGCCTGATCGGCGTCCATCAGCGCCATGCGGCTGGCCAGCACCACGCGCAGCCTTCCGCGCAGTTCATCGCGCACCGCGCCAAAGCGCTCCGCCTTGGCCGCCTGCCGCTTCAGGCTGTTCATCTGCCGCGTCACTTCTTCAAAGATGTCGTCCACGCGCGCCAGATTTTGCTTCGCGCTTTCGAGACGCAGCTCCGCCAGCCGCTTCTTGGTTTTGAAGCGCGTAATTCCCGCCGCCTCCTCGATAATCGCGCGCCGGTCATGCGGCTTGGAACTGAGCAGTTGGCCAATGCGCTCCTGGCCGATGATGGCGTAGCTCTCCGGCCCCAAACCCGTGCCCATAAAAATATCTTGAATGTCGCGCAGCCGGCAGAGCTTTCCATTCAGCAGATATTCGCTCTCGCCGGTGCGGAAGAGGCGGCGCGTAATGACGATCTCGCCCTTCTGCGGCGTACGCTGAAATTTGCGGCGCCGAATCTTCAGCACCACCGCCTGCGGTCCCTCGCCGCTGCTCATCGATTGCGGCTGGTCAGAAGTTTCCTCGTCGAGCGTCTGTCCCGGCTGCTCATTGGAGATGATCTCTTCGGCCTCAGCGGCGCGGCGGCGGCGCGCCTCATTCTCGTCCCAGTCGGCGGGGCCGTCGTGATCCACCTGCACCAGCGGCTCCACGGGAATCGGCCCTTCATAGGCCTCAGGATCAACCAGTGTGATCGTGACCTCGGCCATCCCCAGCGGCTTGCGCTCGCGAGTTCCGGCAAAGATAACGTCCTGCATATTCGAGCCGCGCAAAGTCTTTGCGCTCTGCTCGCCCAGCACCCAGCTCACGCCGTCCAGGATGTTCGACTTGCCGCATCCATTCGGCCCCACCACCACGGCAATGCCTGTACCCGCAACGGTCAACTCCGTGCGGTCGCAAAAGCTCTTGAAGCCGAGTATGTGGATTTTCTTTAGTTTCAGCATCTTCTCTCCGGGTTATTCCAGTATCTTCATTGCATCTATAAGGAAGCCCCGTGCCCCATTTCCGCGTTTTTTGCGGAAGGAAATAGGTGGGGCACAATGAAGCCAACCGTACAGAAACTATGAAAATGCTCTAGGAAGCCTCTGAATAAGTCGAGGTTTTGAAGGGTACGGGCTTCAGCCCGTACATCAATCCTTGCAAAATGAACGGGGCTTTAGCCCCCGAGGGAATGCAAAGACCTCGTTCAGAGCTTTCCTAGGGTCTTACTTCATCATGAGGCCAACTCGCCGCCGGCGTCCTAGCTCAACTGAATTCTTACCCTCCGATTACAAACTCTACGGTTCCTGGAGGTCAGGGTCAACGGCATTGGACGGTGTATTTGTGGATAAGAGAGTCCGTAATTCCTCTTCTTTCGATTTCTCAACAAAGACCTGCAAAACTCGTATTTTCTTATGAGTTTCACCGCCCTTTTGCACAGCAGTATATCTCAGAGTTCAAATGAATGAGGACCAGGCAAAGCCGGCATTCACTCCGTATGATAAAAGTGTGCGACTTCGCCGGATTCAATCTCTCCTCTTGCTTGTGCCGTTGGCGCTTGCGCCCGGTTGCGACCGCGGCGCGCATCCGGCTCAGACCGGGCAGCTTGCGCCCGATTTCAACCTCTCCGACGGCACAGCCACTGTCCACCTCGCCAACTATCACGGGCGCGTGGTGCTGCTCAACTTCTGGGCTACCTGGTGCGCGCCCTGCATCGAAGAGATGCCTTCGCTGCTCGCCCTCCATCATGACCAGCCTGATCTCGTCATCCTGGCCGTCAGCGTCGACGAGGACGCCGATGCCTACAGCCGCTTTCTCCTTCGCCACCATGTGGACTTGATCACCGTTCGCGATCCTGACGAGAAGGCCGCCAGACTTTACCACTCCAAAATGTGGCCGGAGACGTATGTGATTGATCGCCAGGGCATCATCCGCGCCAAGTTTGTCGGCTCTCAGGATTGGTCAAGCGCCGAGATGCGTGCTTATCTGAAGAGCCTGTAGGATACGGAACTTCTGCGGCCTGTGTGCGCTGACTTGACACCCCGTATAGTGTATGCATATACTATACAAGTGATCAAAAGCTACCGTCACAAAGGCTTGCAAAAGTTCGCGGAGACGGGATCGAAGGCTGGGATCAAGCCGGATCATGCGGCGAGATTGCGCAAACTGCTCACGGCGCTGGATGTGGCAGCAACGCCGTGCGATATGAACGCTCCCGGCAATAACCTTCATCCACTTCACGGTGGCCGCGACGATCACTGGTCCGTCTGGGTGAGCGGAAATTGGCGGATCACTTTCGCCTTCGAGCGTACGGATGTGATTCTCGTCGATTACCTTGACTACCACTGAGAGGAGCAACAAGATGATCTTCAATCCTGCACATCCCGGCGAAGTGCTGCGCGATTATCTGGGAGAGATGAGCGTCTCCGATGCCGCCTCTCGCCTCGGCATTACTCGTGCTCACCTCTCTCGCGTTCTGAATGGACACGCAGGCATCACCGCCAATACATCGTTGCGCCTGTCAGCGGCTTTGGGCACATCGCCGGATTTCTGGCTGAAGATGCAGATGCAGCATGACCTCTGGTTGGAACGGCAGCGGCCATCGAAATTCAAGGTGCGTCCGTTTCCGCGTACAGCAGCCTGCGAGGCGATGTGAACGCCGGCCTTGTTATCATCTTCCTATGACGCCAGTGGAACTCGTCTTTCGTTATGCCGCGCCGCCCTCGGATGCGGTGAGTCTTGCCTTGGCCAATCTGCGCGAGGTCTACGGCATTCGTCGGCTCGCATTCGATCGCTCGGAGCAAACACTGCACGTGGAGTATGACGCCACGCGCCTGAACGCCGCTACCGTTGCCAGTCTCGTGCGCCGTGCGGGTCTGGAGATCGAGGCCGAAGCTCCGCTGATTGCGCCGCAGACTTAGTCAGAGCGCATATATGATATGCAGGGCAAACGCATTTCACAATATGGGAAGAATCTCTCTTGAAAAGGCACGGCTTCAACCGTGCCAATGAAGGGTACGGGCTTCAGGAATGAAGGGTACGGGCTTTAGCCCGTACATAAATCATGCATGATCATCGCTCGGCTTTAGCCGCCGAGGGAATCATCGTCAATATTGCTTCAAAATCCGAGTTTATCCGCAGCCTGTGAAGTCGTGTCCTTTCAAACCGCCATTGTCCACGATCCAAAATCCAAATGCGTTTGCCCTGTATGATATCGCCTGCTACTGTTCACCGTCCTCGGTTCGCGGTAAACTGTCTTTATGAGGACCTTCACCATCGACGAAGCGCAGTCTCTGCTCCCGGTGCTGGAGTCGCTGCTCAAGCGCGCCATCGAGGGCAAGCAGCAAGCCCAGCAGGTCGAGCAAGGCCTCGCCGAACTGGCACGCCGCATCTACATCTCCGGCGGCATGAAAGTGGACTCCGCCAAAGTGGCCGGCCTCCGCGCTGAGATGGAATCTCACATCCAGCGCGTCCGCGAGAGCGTCGCCGAGATCGACTCCGTCGGCGTTCAGGTCAAAGATCTCGAAGCCGGCCTGCTTGACTTCCCCTGCCGCGTGGACGACGAAGTCGTCTTGCTCTGCTGGCGCATGGGCGAGCCGGCCATCGAACACTGGCACACCACCGACTCCGGATTCAAAGACCGCCAGCCCGTCGACGAGCGTTTCCGCCGTCGCTCCGCCAGCGGTAATCGGCCGAATTAGCTGTCAATTCTCAGCGATCTTTTTTCAGTTCTTTCAGTGGCGCATTCTGGATTGGCTTCCAAATCAATCCTTGACTTCCAGCATTCGTTGCGAATAATTCTCTTGACCACTGACCACTGACCACTGAAGAGAATCCTTTCCCCGTTCTGCATCATCTCTCATCTGAACGATCCAATTGCGCGTCACCAGCCACAACTGCCAGCGCGCCTCCGTCAACCTCTCAACCTGCAAGGAGCGATCATGCTTTCCGTTGGTACTAAATTTCCCGCCTTCGATCTCACTGCCGTAGTCAATCTCGATCTCAAAACCGCCTTCCAGCCCATCACCGATCAAAGCTTTCCCGGCAAGTGGAAGGTCTACTTCTTCTGGCCAAAGGACTTCACCTTTGTCTGCCCCACGGAGATTGCCGCATTCGGCGAGTTGAACTCCGAGTTCGCCGCCCGCAAAGCGCAGGTTCTCGGCGGCAGCATCGACTCCGAATTCGTTCACTGGGCTTGGCGCAACGAACAGCCCTCGCTTAAAAATCTTCCCTTTCCCATGCTCTCCGACATCAAGCGCGAACTTTCCTCAGCCCTCGGCATTCTCGATCCCAAGGCCGGCGTCAGCCAGCGCGCCACCTTTATCGTTGATCCGGAGAACAACGTCCGCTTTGTCTACGTTACCGATCTCTCCGTAGGCCGCGATCCGCAGGAGGTTCTGCGCGTCCTCGACGCCCTGCAAAACGGCGGACTCACGCCCTGCGGCTGGCACAAAGGCGAAGAAACCATCAAAGTTTAGTTGTGTCTGCTGCATAGTTGGTTATTTGTGTTTTGAAAAGGCACGATTTCACAGATAGCGAATAACTCGTGGCTTTGAACAGGCACTAGAACCAGCGGCTTTGAAAGGGCACGACTTCAGTCGTGCCGTAAAAGGCCAAAATGAGATGGGCTTTAGCCCCTGAGGGATGTTTTTTAGCTTTGTAATCTACACCGAAAACTGCAAAGCACCTCATTCAAACAAAAACCCCATCCTTCGCTCATTTGCGATAGATGGGGTTTCACCAAGTCCCTAGTCCCCAGTCCCTAGTCCCTGCTTCTATATCTCCCACCGCAGCAGCACAGCGCCCACTGAAAATCCCGCGCCCACGGCGGCCATCAGCACCAGGTCGCCTTTCTTCAGCTTGCCTTCCTCCACTGCCGTATCAATCGCCAGAGGAATCGTTCCCGCTGAAGTGTTGCCATACTTTTCAATGTTGATAATCACGCGCTCCCGCGCCATTCCCAGCCGGTCCGCGGTCGCTGTAATAATCCGCAGATTCGCCTGGTGCGGAATAAAACACCCCAGCTCCGCGCCGGTCACGCCGTTGCGCGCCAGCACCTTTGACGTAGCGTCCAGCATCTTGCGCACGGCAAATTTATACACTTGCTGCCCATCCTGATAGATGTAGTGCATCTTTTTGTCCACTGTCTCGTGGCTCGCCGGATTCAAGCTGCCTCCGGCCTTCAGATTCAGCACCGTCGCGCCCGATCCGTCGATCTCATGCACATAATCGACGAATCCGATCTCGCCCTCCGCGCACGGCTCCAGCAGCACCGCGCCGCCGCCGTCGCCAAAGAGCACGCAGGTCGTCCTGTCGGTGTAATCGGTCATGCGTGTATTCGCGTCCGCGCCGCAGACCAGAACTTTTTTGTGCGCTCCGCTCTCGATCATCTTCACGCCCGCCTGCAACGCAAAGACAAACCCCGAGCAGCCCGCCGAAACATCAAAGCCCCACGCGCCCTTCGCCCCAATCTTGTCCTGCACCAGGCAGGCCGTCGCCGGGAACATCATATCCGGCGTCACCGTGGCCACGATAATCAACTCCACCTCAGTGGCCGGAATTCCGCGCATCGCAAGGCATTTCTTCGCCGCCTCGGTGCAGATGTCGCTCACGCCCAGCCCTTTGGCCAGCACGTGCCGCTCGCGAATCCCCGTCCGTTCCAGTATCCACTCGTCGCTGGTTTCAACCAGCTTTTCCAGGTCTTTGTTGGTGAGAACTTGCGGAGGGACGTAGCTTCCAAAGGCGGTAATCTTCGCGCGGCAACCCACAACGGGACGAACACTCAGCGTCAATGCATTTCTCCTAACGGCGTTTAACAAAAAGCGCCGGGTGGCCTACTGCGCCCGTACGAGCCCGTTACCGTTGCTTCCTTCCGGACCTGGCGGGGTTGGCGGGATTACGCCGCGTAGGACCCGGCACTTGTCGATTTTAACACCCCGATGCTGCGCGACACCGCCCCTCGGAGGCTTCCTGTAGATTTGCCTCATACAGTCCAGGCAAGTGCCCCGGTCATGAAATAACCATGAACCCGTGTGCACCATTCATTCACAGTTTTATCGTGGATGAGTGGGAACCACGAACCTCAACTCAGCAATGAAATCATCAGCCAACCTTTGCACATAATTAACCCTCGATTGCTTACACTAACTTCGTACAGCATCCGCAGCAGACACTTTTTTCCCGTATGGCTTCACAATTATCGTCGCAGAGGGCGGTTTTCACCGCTAACCGCCTTTAGAATGACGATTCTGCAAATAACTTCTTTGTTTTGACGATTTTACAGCGCCACCCTGCCCGTAACCTCAAGAAAACAAGGATTTTGCGTCCAAAATAGGGGTGGGGGTACCATCCGCCGTCCCTCGCAAGCACAAACGCCCCACCCTTGCGGATGAGGCGTTTATTTTTGCAGCGCACGGAAAGGGCTGCCTGCATGGCAAATGCTAGTCGTAGTACTCCAGGCCGAGATGCGTGATCAGGTCTGCGCCCATGATGTGGCGCAGAGTGTTTTTCAGCTTCATCGACTGGATGAAGAGATCGTGCTCCGGATAAAGTCCCGGCGCTGATTGCGGCGACTTCAAGTAGAAGCTCAACCACTCCTGAATGCCGAGCGAGCGCAGCTCTGGCGTGCGCTTGGCAAGGTCAAGGAAGAGCACCAGATCGAGCGCAACCGGCGCGGCGAGGATGGAATCGCGGCATAGGAAGTTGACCTTGATCTGCATCGGATAGCCAAGCCAGCCGAAGATGTCGATGTTGTCCCAGGCCTCTTTGTCGTCGCCGCGCGGAGGATAGTAGTTGATGCGAATCTTGTGGTAGATGTCCTTGTAGAGGTCGGGATACAGCTCCGGTTGGAAGATGTAATCGAGCGAGCCGAGCTTCGATTCTTCTTTCGTCTTGAAGGATTGCGGATCGTCCAGCACTTCGCCGTCGCGGTTGCCGAGAATGTTGGTCGAGAACCAGCCTTTGACGCCGATCATGCGCGCTTTGAGCGCCGGCGCAAGAATCGTCTTCATAAAGGTCTGGCCGGTCTTGAAGTCCTTGCCGCAGATGGGCGCGGCATTCTTCTTCGAGAGCTCAACCATCGCCGGAAAATCGACGGTGAGATTCGGCGCGCCGTTGGCAAAGGGAACTCCCTCGCTCAGCGCGGCGTAGGCGTAAATCTGCGATGGAGCGATGCCGATATCATTGTTCTCCAGGCCCTTCTCGAAGGCCTCAATCGACTGATGCACCGCCGAAGCCTCGAAGAAGATCTCCGTGGACGCAGCCCATATTACAACCACGCGGTCCACGGTCTTTTTGAATGCCTGAATGTCGGCGCGGAGTTGATCGGCGAGTTCGCGTTTGTTCTTGCCCTTCTTGACGTGTGTGCCGTTGAGGCGCTTCACATAATACTGATCGAAGACAGCAGGCATCGGCTTGATCGTCTCAAGATAAGGCTTGAGTTGCGCGAGCGTCTTCTCGTCGAGAACCTGGGCGTGGGCGGCAGCCTCGTAGACATTGTCCTCGAAGATGTCCCAGCCGGTGAAGACAACATCTTTCAGGTCTGCCAGCGGAACAAAATCCTTGATGCGCGGCGTGTTGTTGTCGGTGCGCTTGCCCAGCCGGATCGTCCCCATCTGCGTCAGCGAGCCGATCGGCTTAGCCAGTCCGCGGCGAACAGCCTCGACGCCGGCGATCATTGTTGTGGAGACGGCGCCCAGGCCGACAATCATCACTCCCAATTTTCCTGTGGCGGGTGCGATCTTGCTTGCTGTCTTCTGGCCGCCTTTGTCTTCAGTTCCCATTGCTTCTCCTAATCAGATTCTTGATTTCAACTCATCCAAACTCAATTTCCGGCAACCGCAACAGTTTACGCCCTGAGGCTCACGCTCGTCTCATCTGCTGCTATGCGGTCTCCGCTTGACGGCCGCGCTTCAGATGCGACCAGATAAACCAAATAATGCCGGCGACCAGCGCCAGTTCAACTACAAGATGAAAGCGATGAAAGGCCGCATGAAATCGCGGGTCCGTGTGCCATGCCTGACCGAGCCTCATGCCCGCATAGGCCAGCGCAAAGCACCATGGCCATGAGCCAAGAAACGTATAAATATGAAAGCGAAGCTGCGGCATACGAGCAATGCCAGCGGGAAAGGCAATGAAGGTGCGCACCACCGGCAGCAGGCGCGCCAGCAGGACAGTGATCGAGCCGTAGCGCTGGAAGAACTCCGTCATGCGGTCGAGATCGTGATGGCTCATCAGCACCCAGCGACCGTAGCGCTCGACCAGAGGCCGTCCGCCCTTGGCGCCGATCCAGTAAGCGACGACCGAACCGAGGTTGCAGCCGACGGCCCCTGCCGTCGCCGCCCAGAAGAGGCTCATGTGGCCCTGGTTCACCACGAAGCCCGCAAAGGGCATGATGATCTCCGAGGGCAGCGGTATGCACGCCGATTCAATTCCCATCAGCGCGGCAATGCCGGCGTAGCCGCCCCGGCCAATCACCTGAGTTACAAAATGAACCAGAAAGACAATAATTTTTTCGCTCATGGACGTTATCAGTATATAGCTCCGGGGCGGGGACTGGCTCAGAGGCGCGGCTGGCGTAGCCGCAAAGCCTTCACAGGTCAGCTTTTGTTAGGATGAGGAGAGATGAAGGAAGGTGGTTCCAATGGGCGATTCCCCCGCCGTATTCCCTCCTGTTCCGCTTACGCTTGAAGGCTCGTTCGTGTTGCACCAGTTCTTCCGCTTTGATTGGAAGGCTTGGCGAGCCTCTGCCGAGGGCGAACGCGAGCGCATCGCTTCAGCGGCCGTTGCCGCATTCGAGCGTCTGGAGCGCGATGGACCAGTCGCGCCGGTGCGAACGGCGCTCTTCTCGCAGCTTGGCCACAAGGGCGACCTGGTGCTGATTCATTTTCGCGAGTCGCTGGAGGCGCTCAATCAAGTTGAACTCGATCTCGCGCAGACCGGGCTGTACGACTTTCTGGAGCTGCGCCACTCGTATGTGTCAGTCGTCGAACTGGGGCTTTACGAGTCGACGCGCAAGGCCTACGAGGCTGCCGGAAACCTGGAGCAGCACTCGCCGGAGTGGAAGGCGGAGATCGCCGCCACGCTGGCCCGCTCTTCGGCGGCGATGGCTCCGCGGCTTTTTCCCGCAGTGCCGGAGGCAAAGTATCTCTGCTTCTATCCGATGGATCGCAAGCGCGGCGAACAGGTCAACTGGTACACCGTGCCGTTTGCTGAACGGCAGCGCATGATGCACGAGCATGGGCTGATCGGCCGCCGCTACGGCGACCAAGTGAAGCAGATCATCTCCGGTTCGATTGGGCTGGACGATTGGGAGTGGGGCGTGGACCTCTTCGCTGACGATCCAATCGTCTTCAAAAAGCTGATCTATGAGATGCGCTTCGATGAGGTGAGCGCGGTCTATGCGCTCTTCGGACAGTTTTTCATCAGCGTGCGGCTACCGATGGAGAAACTAACCAACTGGCTCAATGGCGAACTCTGGGGAAGCCTTGCTTTGTAACAGGGCAGGACTTTAGTCGTGCCGAAAATAGCACAAAATGAGTTGGGCTTTAGCCCCTGAGGCAAGCCCTGTAGACAGTAAGGATGATTTGCCTTACCATTAAAGTGGAGGGTGAAATGACCACTCTTACGATTACCGCCAAGGGCCAGATCACTCTGAAGCAGGAGTTGCTGCGGCATCTCAATGCTGTTCCTGGGCAGAAGATTGAAGCCGAGAAGCTGCCCGATGGACGGCTCGTTCTGCAGCCCGCTTCGCGGACCGGAACAATCGCAGACTTCAGCGGTTGTTTGGCAAAGCCAGGAACGCCGAGGCTCACCATCGCGCAAATCAAGAAGATTACTGAAGATGCTTGGGCAGGTAAACGATGAAGGTCGTTGCGGACACGAACGTTCTGTTGCGTGATGCGCTCCATGATGATCCTCTTCAGGCACGGATCGCGGCAAAGGTTCTGAAGAACGCTGAACTCGTCGCCATTCCCGTGGCTGTTCTTTGTGAATTCGTGTGGGTCTTGCGTCAAGGGTATAAGCAACCCGCCGCAGAAGTTGCAGACGCTATTCGCAGGCTTCTGTGCAGCTCCAACGTCGCGATGGATCGTCCTGCCGTCGAGGCAGGGTTGGCGGTCCTCGATAACGGCGGCGACTTTGCCGATGGGGCCATTGCCTACGAAGGCGAGTGGCTAGGCGCGGAGGAGTTTGTCAGCTTTGACAAGCAGGCCGTTAAGCTGCTCAAGGCGCATCGCAAGCGTGCGCGGCTGCTGGGGTGAAACATGACCTGAGATATACTTCGACGATGTCTGCCTGGAAAGCTATAGGATCGATTTGTCTGGGCATGATAGGTGTATACTTCCATGCGAAAGGTGGAAATCGATGGCGCCGACAATATATTTCGACACAAATGTATTCCGTTATTTCGCTACAGCGTTTAGAGACTCGCCGCTAGACGAGGATCTGACAGATTACCTGGCAGTATCCCCAATCTCACTTCTGGAACTTCTTGGTCAGTTGGTAACTCCTGGCGCGCAGCAGGCTTTCGACGCAGTTCAAACGATGTTCAGGGTTTATAGGCCGGAGCACACAGCGATGCTTCCGTGGGAGGACGAAGTATTTCGTGTCATTGTGTTTGGCGTCCAGCCAACGCAGCTACGTGTGACAGATGCGCTTAACAATGCGACGCAAAAGGTGCTAAATGCAAGTTCCCCTGCGGGGCTTCATTCGAAAGCCCAAGAGTTGAACGCCTTGCTGAAAGAATCTAAATATCGAGCTGCCGAGGATTTTGCGCAGGCGCTCATCTCATGGAGAAAAGATGGAGCACCAGATGACATACTACATCGGCGGTTTTTCGCAGAGGGAATAGCTCGCCGCGCTGATGTCCCTGTTAAAGATATTGATGTAGAAGACGTGACTAGAAAACTGAGCGCCCTGTGGGCCTACGAGTCAACTAGGCTGGAAAATGCTGCCTATGAACCAAATTATAATCCGCATAAGAATGAGAACGAAAATGACGCCTTTGATGCAGAGCAATTGGTCTATCTAGCAATCCAAGAGGCGCACTTCCTCACCGCAGATGCTGGCTTTCGAAAAGCCTCCGGTGCTGAACAATACTCCCGAATTCACTATGAGCCAGTGCAAACGTTCACAGATCACAAATTGGCCACTCAATTGATTCGGAGTATTGTGGAGGCTTCGCGTTCATTGTGAAAAATTCAACCCGCTTTGGTGGAGGCCCACTCGCCCCCGACCGCATCGCCGCAATTCTCAAATCCCTCGACGAAGCCTATCCCAAAGCCGAGTGCGCGCTGACGCATCGCTCGCCGTGGGAGCTGCTGGTGGCGACGATTCTCTCCGCGCAATGCACCGACGTGCGCGTGAATATGGTGACGCCGGAGTTGTTTCGCCGTTTTCCCACTCCGCAAAAGATGGCCAAGGCTACGCTGCCGCAACTGGAAGCCCTGATCCGCACCACAGGATTTTTTCGCAACAAGGCCAAGTCGATTCAGGGCGCGGCGCGCAAGATCGTTGCTGACTTCAACGGCCAGGTTCCGCAGAAGCTTGCTGAACTCATCACCATTCCCGGCGCGGCGCGGAAGACCGCCAATGTCGTCCTCGGCGTCGCCTACAAAAAAGCTGAAGGCGTCGTAGTCGATACGCACGTCCTGCGCATTACGCGGCGGCTTGGCCTCGCCAAAAGCGAAACGCCGGAAAAGGTCGAGCAGGAGTTGATGCGGATCGTGCCTGAAAGCCGATGGATTGATTTTTCTCATCAGATCATCCAGCATGGTCGCCAGGTCTGCGAGGCTCGTAAGCCTAAGTGCGAGCGTTGCAATCTGGAGCAGCTTTGCACATCGAAGGATAAGACGTGGCAAAGCTAGCGAGTCAGCAAGTCAGCCTCGAAGAATCCGTTCTATAGCCGCGATCAGCCCTTGAATGTCCGATGGATCGGCCTCGGCGGCGGGCGGCCAGCCGAGTTCGCGCAACGTCTGGCTGGTAATCGGTCCAATCGAGATCGCTGCAACTCCGGTGAAGGGCCATGCGATTCCCGCCAGTCGAGCAGCTTCGGCCAAGTGCGTGACGCTCGATGAACTGGTGAATGGAACGGCGTCGAGTCCTTCGGAGGTCGCTTGTTTAAGCCGCTCTGGCGCAGCTTCGGGCAGGAGATTGCGATAGGCTTCGACTACATCCACCTCGGCGCCCGCTGCGCGCAAAGCCTCGGGAATCACGTCGCGTGCGGTGGCGGCGCGGGGCAACAACACCCTTTTCTCCGCAACCTTGTCGTGCAAACTGTCGATCAAACTTTCCGCAACATAGGCATCGGGGATGACGGTGACCTTAAAGCCGTACCTCTCAGCCGTCTTCGCTGTCGCCTGACCTATTGCAGCGACTTTAAGCCCATCGGCATTGGCGGGATTTACAGCAAAACAACTTGCGCGAGCACATATTCTCTCAATCGTGTTGGAGCTCGTCAGAATAATCCAGTCATATCGATCGAGATTTCTCAATGCCTCATCCAAAGGCTCGAACGATTCCGGCGGGGCGATCTCGATTACAGGAACCTCAACTATCGTTGCGCCCAGTGCCGACAACTCTCTGCTGAACCTCCCAGCCTGATGCAGAGCGCGAGTGACGAGAATGCGGCGGCCAGACAAGGTCGGCGGTGTCACTTTGCGCCTCCGCTTGCAGATGCCAGCAGCGGACGAGCGCCGGCATCGATGAGCTTTTGCGCGACGAGTTGACCGAGCGCTTCGGCGTCTGCTGTCGTGTTAGGCAAACCACCGCGCGTCTCCTTATGAAAGACGCGCACGGCCTTTCCGGTCAGCGGATCGGCAACAACAGCGAAGATTTCGTACTCCCACCCATTTCGCAAAGAACGCGAAATGGATGGGGCACCCAATTTTATTTCAGGCCGGCAATGAATGCCGATTGGAACCTGACAGCCTCCGCCGAGAGCGGCCAGCGCGGCGCGCTCAACGGTGACGGCAAAACGCGTGACGGGATCGTCGAGAAAGGCGACGGCGGCGATTGTTGCCGCATCGTCTTTGCGAGTTTCGATAGCGAGTGCGCCCTGGCCAGCCGCGGGACAAAATACGTTAGGCTCCAACCGCTCTCGCACCCATTCAGTTTTTTCGAGGCGGTCAAGACCGGCGGCGGCGAGGAGGATTGCATCGACCTGACCCTCGGCGAGCTTGCGCAGGCGTGTCTCGACGTTGCCGCGAAACTCGTGCAGGGTGATGTCGGGCCGAAGTGCCTTCAATTGCGCTCTGCGGCGCTGGCTGCTGGTGCCGACGCGCGCGCCTTGCGGCAAGGCAGAGATATTCGCGAAGTTCACTGAAACGAAGACATCGCGCGGGTCAACGCGCGCAGGCGTGGCAGCCAGCGTGAATTGCTCCGGCAGTTCGGTGGGCAGGTCTTTGAGCGAGTGAACAGCGAGATCTACTCGGCCCAATGCCAACGCTTCTTCGATCTCTTTCGTGAACATTCCTTTGGAGCCAACTTCGGCGAAGGTGATCTCTTGCAATCGGTCGCCGGTGGTTTTGATGATCCGGATTTCGACAGAGTGGCCCTGACCGCGCAACAGTGCTGCAATGTGGTTGGCCTGCCAGAGAGCGAGTTGCGAGCCGCGGCTTCCGATGCGCAGGTTCATGAGTGATCTTCTCCGCGATTCTCATACATGTTTGGTTCGTCGGTTTGAGAAACATCGGCAGGCGCAGTAGGCAGCGACCAGGTTTCACAAAGCGCTTCCAGTTTTGTTTCATCATTCTCGCGGGCAGCCTGCTTGAGAGCTTGCATGGGCGGATGAAGAAACTTGTTGACCAGACTGCGGGTGAGTGCTTCGACAGCGGCAAGCTGCTCGGCGCTCATGGAACCAAGACGGGCCTGAGCGCGACGCAGTTCAGATTGGCGAATCTCCTCGGCCTGCTGTTGCAGCGCGACGATAGCGGGCGCGGCATTGACGGTGAGCTGGCGCTGATGGAAGCGCTGGACCTCGACGGCGATCAGCGCCTCGGCGTCGATGGCGGAGCGGCTGCGTTCATCAAGATGCGCGGCGGCCACGGCCTGCAGGTCGTCAATGTCATAAACAAAAATTCCTTCGAGCTTGCCCATCTCCGGGTCCACGTCGCGAGGCACGGCGATGTCGATGAAGAACATGGGGCGATTGCGGCGGCGATGTAGAAAGGCCTGACCGTGTTCGCGGCGAAAGATGGGATGAGGCGAGCCGGTGGAGCAGATGACGATGTCGGCCTGACTGGCCGCGTCGTAAAGTTGGTCGAATGGGATGACCTGGCCATCGAAACTCTCCGCCATGAGCCGCGCGCGCTCCTGAGTTCGATTGGTAACGAGAATCGCGCCGGCTCCCTGCTGTACAAGATGACGCGCGGCCAGTTCGCTCATCTTACCCGCGCCGACCAGAAAGACGGTGCTGCCTTCGAGCGAGCCGAAGATTTTGCGCGCGAGTTCGACGGCAACCGAAGCGATGGAGACGGAGTTGGAGCCGATCTCGGTCTCTGTGCGAACGCGCTTGGCGGCGGCAAAGGCGGACTGCAAAAGGTGTTCCAACTGGCCGCCGACGGTGCCCGAAGCGCGGGCGACGGCAAAGGCCTCTTTGACCTGGCCGAGAATCTGCGGCTCGCCAACCACCATCGAGTCGAGGCTGGCTGCGACGCGAAATAAATGGCGCACAGCATCCCGGTCGCGATGCTCGTAAAGGTGCCGAGTCAGCAGTGCGGGATCGAGGTTGAAGTGCCTTTGCAAAAAGGAGTGAAGGACGGCGTTTGGCGATTCAACAACGGCGAGAATCTCGACGCGATTGCAGGTCGAGACGATCATGCATTCCGTCACACCCTGCACGGCGGCCAGCGCGCGCGTGGTCTCGGGCAGATCGTCGCGCGAGATGGCGACGCGCTCGCGCAGCGCGATAGGCGCGGTCTTGTGGTTGACGCCAATGAGGACAAGACTCATTACGGACCATACCTGTGAATCCGGCTGACGACGTTGGCGGCCATTACGGCCAGCATCACCAGGAAGACCGCGCCGGAGAGATAGGCGGCGCGGCGTCCGCGCAGGCCAGCCGTGCGGCGGATGAGGAGCAGAGCGACATAGACTGCCCACATGGCAAAAGAGGCAATGACCTTGGGATCGTAGAAGTAGGCCGCGCCGAGAGCCGTCTCCTGCGCCAGCACGGAGCCGATCACCAGACCGACGGTCATGCAGGGAAAGCCGAACTCCAGCGTCGCGTGGGCAATGCGCTCAAGCGTGTCGAGCGGCGGAAGCCAGTCGAAGGGAATCCACCAGGAGTCGTCGCCGGGTTTGTACTTGCTCTTGAGGCGCCGTTCCTGAAGAAGATAGAGGATCGAGGCAAGCAGGCTGAAACCGAGCGCGACATAGGCGGCCAGCAGCGCGGCAATGTGCGCTACAAGCCAACTAGTGCGCACGCCCGCAGAGGGAAATGTGTAGCGATCCGGCCCCAGAGATGGCACCAAAACCGCAAAAAAAGTGATCGGCAGCGCAAAGATTCCCAGCGAAATGGCGTCATAAATCCACCAGACAAGAAAGAAAACGCCAACGATAGCCAAGCCCAGCATCGACTCGACTTCGCGAAGCCCGACCGGCATCCAGCGATGAGCCTGAACGAGCATTTCGACTGCGGAGACGAGGTGGAAGAAGTAGGCTAGACCGGCGAGATGAACGCAGGTCTTGCGCCACCGCTCGAGTCCGTAAAGGACAGCCGGAAAAACCGCGACGGATGCCGCCGCATAGAGGATCGCCGCAACTCGGAGCCAGAGCAGATACATTTCGCTTCTCACCTTGCTGGTGCCAAGAAACAGTATACGGTGAGGCAAATCACTTTGCGGGCAACCTTCTCAATCAGGAAGGGCAATCGCACATTCATATTTTGCCGATTATTTCCTATTCAACGCGCACAATCAATCCATGACTACCTACCAAATCTCCGGGCTTTTTACTGAGAACTGTAAACTGACAACTGAGAACTGGAGGGGTACCCCCTACCCCCCCTCATTTATTTTCAAAACCTTGCACATTATTTTAAGCGCCATAATATCTGCATCTTACTAAAAACAATATCGCCGTTTTTACCATAATGCGATACTGCAACGAGGTTGTCCCGCTTTCTCAGAAGTCCGTGGAGGATAGCAGTTGAAGCGCAGATCAGCCGACCGGTTTCTCCCAGCCTTCCAGTACGCGCTTGAACTCGCTCATGAATTTGCCGGCCTCCGCGCCGTCGATCAGGCGGTGGTCGAAGCCGAGGCAGAAGTATTGCACCGAGCGAATCGCAATTGTGTCGTTCTCCTCGTCGTCGGTCAGCACCACAGGCTCCTTGCGCAGGCCGCCGATGGCCAAAATCGCCGACTCCGGCTGGTTGATGATCGGCGTGCCAAACTCCCCGCCGAAGACGCCGGAGTTAGTCAGCGTGAAGGTGCCGCCTTGAATCTCATCGGGCAGCAGCTTCTTCGTCCGCGCGCGCCCGGCCAGGTCGGCAATCGCTCGCGCCAGACTGACAAAGCTCAGCGCCTCGGCCTGCCTGACCACCGGCACAATCAAGCCCCATTCGAGAGCCACGGCGATGCCGAGATTAACGTCGCGATGATAGTGAATCGAGCCGTCAATGAGCGATGCGTTGACGATCGGAAATTTGACCAGCGCCTCGGCTGCTGCTGTTGCAATGAACGGCATATAAGTCAACTTGACGCCGTGCTGCTGCTCGAAGCGGGCCTTTTCGCGTTCGCGCAGGCGGGCGATACGCGTCATGTCGATCTTGTAGACCGTGTGAACGTGAGGGCTGATCTGGACGCTCTCCAACATACGTTCGGCGATGATGGCGCGCATTCTCGTCATCGGTTGGGTCATCGGTTGCGGCGCTGCTTCGGCGCTACAGGAGCCGTTCTGAGCCAAGTGGCGCATCACATCTTCCTTGGTGATGCGGCCCTCCGAACCACTGCCGGCAATCCGGCTGAGGTCGAGATCGTTCTCTTTGGCAATGCGCCGCACCAGCGGCGAGGAGCGCTGACGCTGACCGGACAACCGCGGCGTGGCCAACTGAGCGGGCATAGAAGCGGTCTGCGCCGCCTGCGTTACGACAGCCATTTCCATCTCTGCCGCCGGAACGGAAGCAACTGCACCGCTCTCCGAGATCACCGCGACCACCGTATTGACTTCAACGGTCGCGCCCTCTTGAACCTTGATCTCAGTGAGCACACCGGCCACCGGCGCGGGAATCTCAGCGTCGACTTTGTCGGTGGAGATCTCAAACAGCGGCTCGTCCTTTTCCACGCGGTCGCCTGGTTTTTTGAGCCACTTGGTAATGGCGCCCTCAAAGATCGATTCGCCCATCTGGGGCATCACTACGTCGGTCGGCATGGCGATCTCTCCGTACTTCAGGCGTTAAGACCTGCTACTGGCCGGATTATAAATTGCGGCGCATGGGAGAGCCGAACTCCAAGCCTTGTTAGGGATTATTCCGGAATCCCGCGCTCATTCAGCATGGCTTCAGCCCGCTGCAAATCCGCCTCCGTGTCCACGCCGATGGTGTCTCGGGGCGCATTGGCCACATACAGCGCAATTCCATTTTCCAGCAGCCGCAACTGCTCGAGCCGCTCGGTCAGCTCCAGCGGAGAGGGCGTGAGCGCCGCAAATCGCTCCAGCGCAGCCTTGCGATAGGCATAGATTCCCAGGTGCTTGCGATAGCCAGTGAAGCCCGCATTATCGCGATCGAAGGGAATTGTCGCCCGCGAAAAATAGAGCGCGCGCCCATCCAAAGCCGTGACCACTTTGACGGCATTCGGATCGGCAAATTCGTCAGCAGGACAGGGAACGGCCAACGTAGCTACTTCAACCTCCGGGCGCTCAAACAGAGCCAGCAGCGGCGGAAAAAAATCCGGCGTCAGCGTCGGCTCATCGCCCTGTATATTCACGTAAATATCGGCATCGATTTGGTGGGCAACTTCTCTAACCCTGTCCGACCCGCTGGGGCAATTCGCCGAAGTCATTGCAACAGGAATCCCGCGCACGCGGCAGACTGCGGCAACCTCATCGGAGTCGGTCGCCACGAGCACCGGCTCCATCAAACCGCTCGCAGTGGCCGCGCGCCAGACCCACTCGACCATCGGCCGCCCGGCAATCTCGCGCAGCACCTTGCGGCTGAGACGCGTCGAACTGAGCCGCGCCGGAATCACCCCGGCTATCCGCAAGCCGCCCATCCGGTTTGACCTCCAATCCTCTCGCCCTTATCATCTATAGAGAGCGCGCGGAGTTGTTCTTAGCCCGCTCTTTTGCAGCTTGTTCATCCGGCGGGGTAGCTCAGATGGTTAGAGCGACGGATTCATAACCCGTAGGTCGGCAGTTCGATCCTGCCTCCCGCCACCATAACCACCTCTCAATATCTCAGCGCACCGTCACATCCCAAACCTTTGACATCCGCGACTTTCCCGCCGGACCCTCCACGTACAGCGCCACCACATACTGCCCCGCCTTTACATAACTATGAAGCGGATGCTGTTCCGTGGAGCTGGTTCCATCGCCGAAATCCCATCGCCAGCTCGTAACCTTGCCCAGCGACTCATCCTCAAAGGCCACCAGCCGCCGGTTCATATCCAGAACCTTGAAGCTCCACTTGGCCTCAATCGCTTTCTGAAACTCCGGCTCCAGCGGCATCAGCCGAAACTCCCTCAGCAAGCTCGCATTTCCGTACATCGTATGCTCCATGCCAAGATTCCAGAAGCCGTTGTTATGCCAAACGGGACTGTTCAGCGCGTCCCCATCATAATTAATCACTGCAAATGAAAGTCCAATGATCTTGTTCTCGTATAACTCGGATTCCACCGCGCGCTGCGGTCCCTCGCAGCCGGCATAGTCAAACGGAGTTATATAGAATTCCAAAACATACTTACCGCTTTCGCCATGCTTGAAGTTATATTTCTGCGCATGATTGGCCCACGGAAGCTCCTTATCCCACGGCTGACATCCCCATGCCAGCGCCCAGTCTTTGCCCTCTGACGGAGTAAAGACATGATAGTTCTGCGCCTGTACGCCATGCATCGAAAAATGCGCATCCCATTCATCCTGGTCCGCATTGTTTCTGAACTGCGGAATCAGCGGCCCGCCTGACCTATCGCCGTCCACTACAATCTCGAAGGTATCGTTATGTAATCCGGAATCGGCAAAGTCCCAATAGTTCTTATATGCCTCATACAGAAAATATAGACGGTTCAATCCCTTCACCCAACCCACCTTCACATGAACGTCGAGATCCTTCGGGTCGGCCTTGTCATGCAGCTTCTCATCATCGTGCATCTGGTCCATGCCAATCGTATAACTCTCCGGGACCATCGCCCAGTCGCTGTCATCTCCGTCGATGCGTGGAATCTTGTCCGCCGGAAACTGGAAGACTTTGAATATCTGCGCTGGCGGAGTAGCCGTACAAGTGCGCTCCGTCCGCAAGACTGGAGATTCTGACGAACACGTCTGCTGCGCCTGCAAACTCAAGCCACCTGTAACCATCATCAAAGCCGCAATAGTTAGTAGACGTTTCACTTCGATTCCTCCTTCGCTGCGCTGGGTCGCGCACTCTTTCCAATAAAACCTTCCACCTTCAAACCAGTAACATTCTTGCTCTCTACCGCCTCGCCAAAGTACTCCGGTTTATTTGTTCCCCACTTCAACTTACAGTCGCGCAGAGTTACATTATCTGCGTTCTCAATGTTATAGCCGGCAGTATCATGTGGCTCAATCGCTGTTATCGCCTTGGTGGGACGGTTGTCATAAACTCCGCCCTTGTAACTCGTCCACCTATCCAGAGTTACATCCACTTGGTCCAGCAAAATGTCATGCGGGCGGCTGACTTCGCATCCACGCACTCGCACACTGTTTTCCGCGTGTCCTGTTACATTCTGAACAGCGATGTGATGCATCGTTCCCAACTTGGAATTCGGCAGACGTGGAATCGCAGTAAATGAGATTGCTTCGCCTCTTCCCCACCATATATCAGAGTAATATCTTGATTCAAATGTTATGTTCTTAAAGTTGATGTTATAAACATCTCCTTCGTCTCTTAACTGAATACAAAGCCCTCGCGAGCTGGTTTTAACCCGGCATCGTTCAAAGGTCACGTCATGCACATCGGATGTCGTCTCCGTGCCAATCTTCAAGCCTGCGTCTTGCGTCTCGATCACGCAATCACGCACGTGAATATTTGCAGATGGCCCAAAGTCTTGCGCTTGCCGGCTTGCCTTCACCACAATCCCATCATCTCCGCAGACAATATCGCAGTTAGTAATCTCCACATTCCGCGAGTGGTCCGGATCGATGCCATCGCAGTTAGGAACATCCAGTAGATTTCTAACTTTTATGTTATTCACTAGTACACCGTCGCATCCTAACAGATGCAATCCCCAGTTAGGAGCCTCCGCAAAAGTAATGTCCTTCACTTCCAAGTCCTTGCACGATGTCAGCACAAACATCTTAGGCCGCCACTCCAATGGCGTCCAGAATTCCTTCTCCTTGTCATAGCCTTTCATGAACTCGCGCGCGCGGCCCTGATAACTTCCCGTCCCGGTAATCTTCAATCCCTGCGCGCCGTTGGCAACTATCATTGCATCGGTCATAGCTCCCATCTTGTCCGCATTGGTTGCGTTTGACGTTCCGCCCAGGTAGTCTTCGCGTCGCAAACTCGCCAGTAACTCTGCATCATCTGCCAGATGGAAATCAATACTGCCCTTCAACTGCAACGTCCCCGTTAGATACTTCTTGCCGCCGCGTACCAAAACCTGCGCTCTGCCCGCATAGGCCGCAGCTTCATTAATTGCTCGCTGAATCGCTGCGGTATCCAGTGTTTTGCCGTCGCCCACTGCTCCAAACTTAGCTACATCAAAGACTCGAACTCTAGGCCTACAGGCCATCAATGGTCTAGCAGCCACGGCTCCTGCAAAGATCGCCGTCGTGCGAAGCATTTGCCGCCTGGTAACTCCGAATTCAAATCGCTTCTCACTCATTCAATTTCCTTTTGTTTTGAATACTGAAATAAGCATTCATGCATTCAAACAATGTGATTTTAGCCGCCTTCTTTGCCTTCGCTGCACTAACGGTATCTTATAATGACCGGCAGGATGGAGACAATTTATTTATTGAATGCGACGTTCTGTCTGTTTTGGTTGTACGTTAGTTCAACAACGTATGATTACATTTTTGGATGTGAGGCAAAAAACTTCCACATAACATCATTCGTTGTGATGCCGGTCGTGGCATTGAGATTTGAGTTGAAGAATGAAAGAAAAGGGACGCCATAGTCGGTCGTATGAGTGCCACCGACCAAGCGGTATATCTTAACTTCGGTATTGTTGGCGCAACTGCTCGCATCTTTTTCGATTAAGGATGTCGGGGCGCCGCTGCCATTGCACAGAGACGCTTTTGTATCCAATGTCGTGCAATTGTTGACCGCTGCTGATGCCCAGTAATTGAAAGTGTCATCTTGCGAGGGGACTACGGCTCCGGGCGAAGTAGACACCTCTCCGCCGCAATAAGGAATAATCGCGTCCCCGTCAGATTCTAGTATCAGTACGGAGACAGGCGCCTTCTGCGTCGGCATTGTTTGACCAATTGATCCGGTCAGCGGCAAAGTCACATAGAGCGATGAGGAGAGCGGCGCAATTGCAGCCACAACGTCTGAAAGCTCGACTCCAACGCGTTGGGCCATAAAACCGCCCGAGGAGTGCCCACTCACATAAATCATCTTCGGATTCATATTGATACTGGTTTGCTCTGCAGCAATAAGTTGCCGCAGAAAGGCAATATCATCCGGCGCCGTGTTGCCAGGCCATGCCGGCTGGTCAAAGTAAGTATTCCAGGCTGTATCGTCGATGAAGTACGGAGATGGCAGCGAATCCGGATAGGCAACGGCAAATCCATATTTGTCAGCGGAGGCATTCAGCGCCGTCCAGGCCTCCTGCTGCTGCCCTGAACTTCCGGTACCGACCAAGCTCAGGACAAGTCCGCTCGTTCCAGGCTGGAAACTCGCGGGAACATGAAGCACATAGGTGCGTGTCACAGTGCTGCCATCGGATTGCGTGACCACTATAGAATGACAGTTAGAGTTCGTGTGTGGATCGCATGGCGAAGTAATACCTGTGCCACATGAACCCAATAAACATGAAAACACAAAAACAAGCATATAATTGAGAAGGTGCTTGCGCTTCACTCTTGCCACCCCATCGTTCAAATGTCAGAAATCAGCTATGATGCTTATGGTATCCACTGTAGGCTGATATGTGTCAAGCACGAAGAAAAATCCGGTTCTACGCTCCTGACTTCTTCTCAATCTTTGCCCAGGCATCTTTGAGCGGAAGTGTTCGATTGAAGACCAAATTGTCCGGAGTGGAATCTGGATCGAGACAGAAGTAGCCGACGCGCTCGAACTGGAAGCGGTCTTCCATCTTCGCATTCGCCAGAGACGGTTCCAACTTTGCGCCGGTAAGAATCTCCAGCGAGTTAGGATTGAGATTGTCGAGGACATCCTGACCTTCTTCCAGGTCGTATGGGTCGGCCTTGGAGAAGAGCTTGTCATAGAGGCGGATTTCGGCGGAGATGGCGTGTGCAGCCGAGACCCAGTGCATGGTCGACTTGACCTTGCGGCCGTCGGGCGAGTTGCCGCCGCGGCTGGCCGGATCATATGTGCAGTGCACCTCGACGATGTTGCCCTCCGCGTCCTTCACCACGCTATGCGCAGTTATGAAATAGGCGTTGCGCAGCCGCACCTCCTTGCCGGGTGAGAGTCGATAGTACTTGGGCGGTGGAATCTCGCGAAAGTCGTCCTGCTCAATAAAAATCTCGCCCGAAAAGGGCACCTGGCGGGTTCCGGCTGATGCATCTTCGGGATTGTTGGCGACCTCGACAAACTCCGACTGACCCGCAGGGTAGTTATCGATGACGAGCTTCAACGGATGCAAAACGACCATGGCACGGCTCGCCTTGCGGTTCAGATCGTCGCGCTGGAAGTAATCGAGCATTTCGATATCGGTGCTGCCATTGGTGCGCGAAACGCCGCTGGCAGTGACGAAGGCGCGAATGGCTTCCGGTGTAAAGCCGCGACGGCGAATGCCGGAGAGCGTGGGCATACGCGGATCGTCCCAGCCGTTGACGCGCTTTTCCTGCACCAATTGCAGCAGCTTGCGCTTACTGAGCATGGTGTAAGTGATATTGAGGCGATCAAATTCAAATTGATGCGAGGGAAAGATGCCCAACTGTTCGATGTACCAGCGATAGAGCGGCTGGTGGTCAGTGAATTCGAGAGTACACATCGAGTGAGTGACACACTCCAGCGAATCAGACTGGCCGTGCGCGTAGTCGTACATCGGGTAGATGCACCACTCATCGCCGGTGCGGTGGTGCGTGGCGTGCAGAATGCGATACATCACCGGATCGCGCATATTCAGATTCGGCGAAGCCATGTCGATCTTTGCGCGCAGAACGCGGCTGCCATCAGGGAACTCGCCGGCCTTCATGCGCATGAAGAGATCGAGATTTTCCTCAATCGATCTATTTCTATAAGGCGAGTCCTTGCCGGGTTCAGTGAGGGTGCCGCGGTGCTGGCGAATCTCATCGGCAGTGAGGTCATCGACGTACGCCTTATCAGCCTTGATGAGTTGCAAAGCCCACTCATAGAGCTGACCAAAATAATCCGAAGCATAGCAGAGGCGATCCCACTCGAAGCCCAGCCAGCGCACATCCGCCATGATGGAATCGACGTACTCTTGCTCCTCTTTTTCAGGATTCGTATCGTCGAAGCGCAGGTTTGTTTTGCCTCCAAACTCGTCGGCGAGGCCGAAGTCGATGCAGATGGCCTTGGCGTGGCCGATGTGCAGGTAGCCATTAGGCTCGGGTGGAAAGCGGGTCTGAATGACGGCGTCTCCGTACTTTTTGGTGCGCGCATCTTCGGCGATGATCTCGCGAAGGAAGTTGGATGCTGTTGCGGCGGCTTGGCTTTCTGGATTTGTATTGGTCATAACTGGTATTCATTATCCCACTGAAGGGCTGTGTTCAAGAAGAGTGGCGCGTGAGAAGACCGGCCACCGGCAGTGGATTTTGCGCCAGCGGGAAAATCTGTAAAATAATAAATATGACGACGACCGTGAGTACTTCTCCCCAAGTCTTTGCCGACCGCATCGGTCGGATCGAGGTCTCCGCAACCATGGCCGTAGCCGCCGAGGCCGCCAAACTGCGCCAACAGGGCGCCAATCTGGTGGACTTCGGCGCCGGCGAGCCGCACTTCCCCACGCCGCGCCCCATCAAGGATGCCGCCATTGCCGCCATCGAAGCCAACTTCAGCCGCTACACGGTCGTGCCTGGAATTCCCGACGTGCGCAAGGCCATCGTCGAGCGCCACGCCGCCGACTTCGGCTCCGACTACTCCATCGACGAGGCGATTTTCACCACTGGCGGCAAGCTGGCCCTCTTCAACGCCATTCAAATTCTTGTTGACCACGGCGACGAGGTCATCCTGCCCGTGCCCTACTGGGTCAGTTTCAAGGACATCATCCAGTACGCCGGCGGCAAGGTTGTCTTCCTGGAAACGCAGGAAGCAGAGAATTTCCGCATCACCGCCGACGCCATCGAGCGGGCCATCACGCCGCGCACCAAGGCCATCATCCTGAACACGCCGTCGAATCCGGCCGGTTCAGTCGTCTCCGCCGAAGACCTGGAGCGCATCGTCCGTCTCGCTCACGAGCGCGGCATCTTCCTGCTGCTCGACGAGTGCTACGCCTACCTGAACTACGCAGGCAAGCCGGTCAGCGGCGGCTCGTACACCTTTGCCAAGGAGCACATCGTCATCCTCGGCTCGCTCTCAAAGACCTACGCGATGACCGGCTGGCGCGCGGGCTTTGCGCTGGCCTCGAAGGCTGTCACAGCCAACCTGAGCAAGTTGCAATCGCAATCCACCTCCAACGCGACGAGTTTCGTCCAAAAGGCCGCCATCGCCGCGCTGACCGGCTCGCAGGAGTGCGTCAGCGAATTCCGCGCCGAGTTCATCGGCCTGCGCGATTATATGCTCACCAAACTGGCGGAGATCCCCGGCATCACCTGCACCAAACCCGAAGGCGCATTCTACGTTTATCCGAATATCTCGGCGTACATCGGCAAGGGCGGCATTAAGACCGCGACCGAGTTGGCCACGCGGCTGCTGCATGAGGCTCACGTCGTCAGCGTGCCCGGAGAGGCCTTTGGCACCGCCGAGCACATCCGTATCTCTTACCCGGTGACCAAACAGAACATCGACGAAGGCACCCGCCGCATGAAGGAATTTTTGACCAAATTAGCCTAAACAGGCCTGCAAGTTGCTTTGTCACGCGCGCAGTTTTGCATTGTGGGATAGAAAAGCCCGCTCCGTTCAAGGCTGCGCCGCGCTTTCGCGCATGACTTTCACAATATTTTTCATTCCCCACTGTGCAAACGTATCGTTTGTCGGATAGGATGTCTCTTCTATGTCGAAGCCTATGGATTTTCGTCCCGTAATCCTTGCCGGAGGCAGCGGTACTCGCTTCTGGCCGCGCTCTCGCCGCGCCCACGCCAAGCAGGTTCTTGCCCTGGACGGCGAGCGCTCCATGATTCAGCAGACCGTTGAGCGCCTCAAGCCCATCGCCCGCTCGCGCCAGACCTGGGTCATCACCAACGAATATCTGGCAGCCGAGATCGGCGACCAGTTGAAGGGCGTACCCAAAGAACAGATTATTCAGGAGCCGGTGGCGCGAAACACCGCCCCGGCCTGCGGACTTGCCGCCTTCCTCATCGAGCGCGAAAATCCTGACGCGGTGCTGGGAGTTTTTCCCTCCGATCACGTCATCGCCGACGAGCCACGCTTTCTGAAGGCGCTGCAAAAGGGCATCGCCGTCGCTCAGGCAGGCGAAAACATTGTGGTGCTTGGCATTGAGCCAACCCGCGCCGAGACCGGCTACGGTTACATCGAGACCACCGAATTTACTCACGACGACTCGGCTCTGCATGTGCGCCGCTTCATCGAAAAGCCCAATCAGAACAAGGCCGAAGAGTTCGTCTCCGCCGGAAACTACTTTTGGAACTCGGGAATGTTCTTGTGGTCGGCGCGGACCCTTGCCAATGCCGTCCGCGAGCACCTTCCGGAGATGGCGCCCTTGTTGGAGAAGATCGCCGCCGCCTACGGGACTCCGGAGTTTGACGAGGTCTTCCGCGAGGCTTATCCCAAGTGCGAAAACATCTCGGTCGATTACGCCGTCCTTGAGCCGCGCTCGGCCAAGGGCGAACATCTCTCTCACCTTTACTGCATCCCCGCCGAGTTCAGTTGGAACGATCTCGGCTCATGGGCCTCGCTCTACGAGTACCAGCTCGAGACCCGACTGCGCGGCGACGCCGAGGGCAACGTGGCCGACACGAAGGGCCACATGGCTCTGGACGCCTGCAACAACTACGTCTATAGCCCGCGCAAATTCGTCGCGCTGGTCGGCGTCAAGAATCTGGTAGTCGTCAACACCGAGGACGCGCTGCTCATCGCCCACCGCGACCACTCCCAGGATGTTGGCAAGATCGTCAAGGAACTGGCCATCACCGGGAAGACCGAGCTTATCTGAGGTTGACTCTCAAGTCAGATTAGATAAGAAAGGGTAGCCATGCCGAAGTATCAGGTAGCCTGAGTGTAATTTTCGAGATTCTTCACTATCGTTGATCGACTATCTGATGGCAGCAACACCGATGCCTTGGAAGGCTTGGCGAATCTTACGGCATATTGCCCGGCGCAACTGAATTGAGCACCCAGCCCTGCGCCGGATCGTCCACAGTGCAGGTGTACTGCTGCAAATGATCGATGGAGGCAACAGCGCCATAAGGCAGATCGAGACATTGCTGACTGGCTACAGAGACAATCCGGCTGCCCGCCTCTCCGGATGGAGCGGGCACTACTTGCCACAGTTGAGTTGTTTGATAGCTGCTTGCAGTACACGGCTCCTGCACAACTAATTGTCCGGGCGCGGTGACCGGGCTATTCGGAGCACTTGCAACGGTCATGCACATCTGGCTGTTTTCGTTGATTACGATCGCATCGGCATTGGCGTTCACCGGCTCCACAGTCCACTCCTGGCTGCGTTTTCCCGCTCCGCAAGCATATATCTGAAGATTGGCTCCGCTGGCGGTGCTTGCGTCCATAACATCGACACAATCCGGCGTGTAGATTGCCACTTGAATCTGATAGAGATTTCCATTCACGGTGTATCCGCAGCCGGCAACGAAGAAAAGGGGAAGTAACCAAGAGAATCGTTTCATTGCCTCCTCGCTTTTGCACGCTAGACTTGCGTTGCAGTGATCGCTTCGCCGCGCGAATTCTATCTATCCTCACGAATGCGAATTTGAAAGCCAGAGCTGACCTGAACCGAAGAGAGCGCGCCGAAGGTGAACTGCGGCCAGTACTGGTATTCGACATCGGCGACACGAATCGCGAATTTGCGGTTGAGGCGATAATTGATACCTCCTCCTCCGGCGAGTACAAGATAGCCGCCGTGCGCGTAATTGAAGGGGAAATTGAATTGCCCATTGCCAATGAGCGCTTTGACGTAAGGCTTCCAATTGCTCGCGTCGTTGAAGTTGAAACGCGGGCCGATCATGTAAGTTTCGTCGTGAACATTTTCCTGCTGGCGAATCCACAACCAAGTTGCTTCGCCCTCGACGGTGTAGCGCGGATTGAAATTCAGGTCAACGAAGCCAGTCGCGCCGAAAAGGTTTCGCGACCCATAATTCATGTGGTCGCCGTCTAACATACCTCCCGCAGTAATCCAGGAGCCACCCTTTGCCGAAGGCACAACCTGGCAGTAACTCCTGCCGGAATCTCCCAGGCAAAGCGCCAGAAGGAGAAAAAAAGGCAAACTACGCCGACAGGTTACAACATCCAATTTTCTTTCCTGACTTTCGCTGCAACGAGGAAACCGCTTCATAGTGACCTTCCCGTGGCAATGTGTCCTGGAAATAGATAACTCCGATAATTAGATGCAGAGAATCTCGATTTGCAACTAGCGTGTCATCAATTTTTTGGGGCGTACGGAGCGGAGCAGCCTTCATCGAAAGGTCACACATATAGACGTACTCCACGAAAAAAAGTAGACACACGGAAGGATATTTTCGCCAGTCACGCTCTATAGAACTTCAGCCCATTGCGGCGAAGATGCGAAGGCGGAATGAATCAGTCCGACGTGCGAGTAAGTCTGCGGAAAATTTCCCCACATACGCGGCTCGACTGGATCGTAGTCTTCGGAAAGCAAGCCGAGTTGCGACAAGGCTCCATGTATCCGGCCGAACATTGCCACGGCCTCATCGCGGCGACCTGTCGCGGCGAGGGCTTCAATCAACCAGAATGTACAGATGACAAAGGCGACGGAAGGCTTGCCGAAACCGTCGTTGAGGCTATAGCGCTGCAACCAGCCTCCCCTCGACAGATCTTTATGTATGGCGTCGATGGTGCTGCTCAACCTAGGATCGCCCGCAGGAAGAAAACGGAGGTGAACCATTTGCAGAAGCGAAGCATCGAGATCATCTCCGCCGTAATGACCAACGAAACTGTTTCGGTTTTTGCTCCAGGCCTTCGCGACAACTTCAGCGCGAATCCGGTCGGCTGCCGCGTGAAACTCAGCAGCGCGCGCCGGTGTATGCCGATCGGCAATGAGCGCCATGCGGTCGGCTGCCGCCCAGCACATAAGGCTGGAAAATGTTTGCGGCTTCCACTCGGTGCGATACTCCCAGATACCCGCGTCGGGCACTCCGGTCAAAGAGATGGCTTTTCGCGTGAGGCTCTCGATCAGCTTCAAGGCCGCGGGAGAACGCTCAGCGCTCAAGCGCTCATCGAGAAAGATCGGAGTTAGCGCCAAAACCATCTCTCCGTAAATATCGTTCTGCGAATGAAGCGCGGCTCCATTCCCGATCCGCACTGGCTGTTCACCGTTATATCCAGGCCAGTTATCGAGCGTCGATTCTTCAAGGTTCTGCGATCCGTCCACTCGGTAGAGCGGCGCGAGATTCAGTTCCGGTGCTCCGCCGGCGACATTTAATAAGTACTGAACAAATTGCTCACGCTCTTCAGTTTGCCCCAGAACGCCAAAAGCATTCAGCACGTAGTAGGAATCGCGCAGCCAGCAATAGCGATAGTCCCAGTTTCGTCCGCTCTTCGGCGACTCGGGAATCGATGTAGTCATCGCCGCGATAATCGCTCCAGTATCTTCAAAGCAATGCAGCTTCAAAGTAAGCGCGGAGCGAATCACTTCAGATTGAAACAATGGCGGGATGTTACATTGCTTCACCCAACGCTGCCAGTAGCGCGTCGTCTCGTTGAGGAATCGCTCGCACAACTGCGCAAGCGGCTCTTCGACAGGAGCGCCCCAGGCTAATATCAAATGCTGGCGGCCAGTGAGTGAAAACGGCTGACCGCCGAGATAGGAAAGTGGAATGTCGGTGGTAAGTCGAAGCTGGCTTGCGAATCCCTCATACCGCACATGATGCGAACCTTGCATCCGCGAGGGCCGCGCTTTGGACCAGCCCAGCCGCGGCTCGCAGACGACGGTAATGCGGGGCGTGCCTTCGATCGGCTCGACGATTCTGATCAATTGCGTTGGCCGAAAGGCGCGATCATAATGCAGGAAGCGCGGCGCAAAATCAATCACGCGGAAGGAGCCTGTCGAGGTCTCAAATATCGTTTCCAGTATGTTGGTGCTGGACAAATATCGTTGCGTGCCGGATTCTCCGTCTGCCGGACCAACGCGGAAATGCCCGCCATCTTTACGATCCAGCAAGGTGGAACAGACCGGCTCAGAATCGAAGCGAGGAAGGCAACACCAGACAACTTCTCCGCTTTTGTGAATCAGCGCGGAGAATTGGCAGTTACCGATTAACCCTAAATCTTCAAGCCGCATTTTGGATTTCCAGTTACGATGAATCCGTGATTCAATAGATGTATGACACGAGTGGCGCGATTCATCCTCGCCCTGATCGTGGGCTTGGCGTTGTTGACATGGGCGGCATCCGGCGTGGTGCAGACGACGGTGCGCGAATGGTTCGGGCGCGACGTCAGTTTGCGCGCCCGGTTGGCGCTGACTGGAGCCATGCAATCTCTGGCAGATGCATGGAGTGACCCCAAAAATCTTAACCAGCAGTTGATGGGCCTCGCGCGCGATGAGCGTGTTCTCGGCGCGGCGGCCTGCGGAACCGACTTGAGCACGCGGTCGCGCACACCCGGATTTCCGGACGATTTTAGTTGTTTGGCGGTGGGCTTCCGCGTCCGCGACAGCGAATCAGCCGCGGGCAATGCCAATCAGGAATTCCATGAGTGGAGCACCACGGCAATCTTGCCGACTGGCCGCGTGTTTGTAAGCGCGATGCCGATCTGGAATCAGGGACAGCAACTTGGCTTCGCGATTCTAGTGCAGGACTTGAGTTATATTGATCGACGAGAGACCGCGGCGCAGACGTTTCTCTTTGTCGTATGCGGCATCCTGGCGGTGCTGGCCTTCGGTGTGCCCTTACTGGTTGCCAAACGAGCGCGTACTGACCTGAGCCTGGAATTGCGCGGCCTGTTACGCGGGCGCGGCAAGCAGAGCCGGGAGTTCCAGCCGATTCTCAGTGATGTGCGCGAACTGGTTGGGCGCATGGCCAATGAACGGGAGAACGCTCCGGGGTTGTGGACAGCGGAACGACTGAAACAAACTCTCAACCGGCATTTGCATGGCGAGAAGGTCGTCATTCTGGCAAATCGCGAGCCGTACGTTCATCAGTACAACGCAAACGGCGAGATCGAAGTTCATCATCCGGCAAGCGGCCTGGTTACCGCACTCGAACCTATCATGCGAGCGTGCTCAGGGGTATGGGTAGCTTACGGAAGCGGCGACGCCGACCGCGCTACGGTAGACCGCTACGATCACGTCCGTGTGCCACCCGATGAAGAGTCTTATCATATCCGGCGGGTTTGGCTCACTGACGAGGAGTTGCAGGGCTACTACTATGGGTTTTCCAATGAAGGGCTGTGGCCGCTCTGCCACATTGCGCATGCTCGTCCGGTATTCCGTGCCGAAGACTGGAGGCAGTATCGCGCCGTCAACCAGAAGTTCGCCGACGTGGTATGCAGCGAAGTGGACTCGAAAGATCCGATCATCATGGTGCAGGATTACCACTTCGCATTGGCGCCGGCGATGATTCGCAGACGTTTGCCTTCGGCGACGGTGATCGTCTTCTGGCATATTCCCTGGCCCAACGCGGAGCGAATGGGTATCTGCCCCTGGCGCAACGAGTTGCTCGAAGGACTATTGGGAAGCAGCATTCTCGGCTTTCACACGCAACTCCACTGCAATAATTTCCTGGATTCCGTTGACCGATTTCTGGAAACGCGCAGAGACCAGGAGCAAAACGCTGTGATGATGCAGGGGCACCGAACGCTGGTTCGGCCCTATCCGATTGCTCTGGAATGGCCATCCCGCTGGACGGTGGCCGCGCAAAGCATCGAGGATTGCCGCGCGCAGGTATGGCAGGAATATGGATTGAAGCCGAATGCACTGCTCGGCATCGGAGTGGATCGCTTGGATTACACCAAGGGCGTTGAAGAGCGTTTGGAGGCAATCGAGTTGTTGCTGGAGCGGCATCCGGAGTTTCGCGGCCGTTTCAGCTTTGCGCAGCTTGCTGCGCCCAGCCGGACCAAGATTGAGCGATACCAGGAACTCAACGATGCGGTCGAGCGGATGGCTGAACGCATCAACAAGCGTTTCGGAAAAAAAGATTACAAGCCGATTATTCTGCTTCGCAGTCACCACGAACCCCCGGAGGTTTTTCGCTTCTATCGAGCAGCGGATATTTGCTATGTGAGCAGTCTGCACGACGGAATGAATTTAGTGGCAAAGGAGTTTGTAGCCGCGCGCACGGATCTGAAAGGCGTGCTGGTGCTCAGCGAATTCACGGGGGCCGCGCGGGAATTAACGGAAGCTCTCATTGTGAATCCTTACGATGTGGAAGGCAGTTGCGAGGCGCTGGCCGCCGCACTCACCATGCCAGTGGACGAGCAGCAGGATCGCATGAGGTCGATGCGCTCGCTGATGGTTCAATTCAACGTCTATCGCTGGGCCGGCAAAATGCTGGTAGACGCCGCGCGGTTGCGCAACCAGGAGCGAGTGAGCGGACGTCTTGCCGAACGCGCCAGCGAGGGCGCCGCAGTCTGACTTAGGCGCGGGTAACATCCTGCCTAATTCACGTAGTTCAATTCCATAAAGAAAGGTCAGAACCTATAACCCGGTTTGAGTTCGCATCGATACACGGTCGTCTTTTCCGGGTCCGAGTTAGTTCTGGAAGAGCAGGTGGCCCAGCTCATGTAAAGCTCCGGTCCAAGAGGAAAAACCATAGGTTCGCTATTAACCTCGGCTTCAATACTTACTCCTTCTTGAGTGCGCGGGAGGGTAAAATTAAGCGCGCGTCCAAAGACGACAGGATAAGACTCGCGTACGCTGGAGACGCTGGTGGCATGATATACCTCGGCCTCCAGCAAGAATGTCGCTGTATCCGACCAATCCAGCGCGGAGATAGTAATCGTGCGTCCGCCATTCACAAAACCGCTTGAATCGATCCGAGTAAATGGGCATGGGCCGGCGATGCATGAAGCTCTTACATTGCTGAATTCATTTCCAGTTCCGGCATCCATCGACTCAAACGCTGCGGCGGCCTTCCATCTCCCATCGGGTGAACAGGGAGATTTGCTTTCGCAGGGAAGGTTCCCGGTACTGACAACCTGAAAAGTCCTGACCGCGCTGCCTATATTCACTTTGGTTTGTGAGTTCGTGGTATATCTTATGCGAATATTCGACACAAGCAATGGCGCGTGGCCGGAGTCGCTGTCTGCTGGCACTGGAATCGGTTCCATTGCCGCAACATATAAGTGCTCCGCTGCAAGACGAAGCCCACCTTGAAGTTTGAGATCGAGAGGTTTGTAGCCGGAATGCCGAAAACTCAGAGTCAAGATTTGTCCCGGCCACACACTGCCCTGAAAAGGCAGGTTGAAGTATCCCGATTCCTCAGATTGTGTGGATGCGCTGGTCACGCCGTTCGACACGGTTACATCGACGCCGGCAATCGGTAGTTCCCTTCGCGTGTCGTCGTCGCGGCGGATCACCGCGCCTTTGATTCTCATCGCTCCTACGCTCCAGCGATGCAGGTGTACACCAAGCGCGATAGCAATTGCAACCGATAACACTCCGGCGACTGTCCACACAACTATTCTTCTTTTCTTCACTCCCGCTTCACCTACATTCATGGTAACTCGACATATCCTGAATCGATCTTCTGCTCATGTTCCCTGCATCTCCCGGCTATGATTCCGCATCTAACTTCCTACTTGAGTATGTACGCAAAGATCAATCCCCCATTGACTGTTTGCGACAATGATACCGTATGGAAATTGCAGAATCGACGAAGTTGATGGAGGCAATAACCCCCGCCGTCTTTTCTTGCGTCAAATGGCTGCCCTATCTCTGGGCCTGCCAGTCGCTCAGGCCAATCTCTTTCCACTGTTCATTCAATCATCGGCGGAAGAGCAGAGTACGCAACTGCACGCTACCCCCGCAGCACCTCCCGCGCCGACAGCACTTTCACTTGCAGACAATCAATTCCTGAATGAACTCGAGCATTGTAACTTCCACTTTTTTTGGGAACAAGGCAATCCTCTAACCGGATTGATCAAAGACCGCTGCAATGTGCGCGGTAAAGACACGAGCATGGCGGCAAGCATTGCATCGACGGGATTCGGCCTCACCGCGATATGTATTGGTGACGAGCGCGGCTTCGTAAGTCACTCCGATGCGCGTTTGCGAGTGATTGCGGCCTTGTCTTTTCTGTGGCGCAAACTGCCTACGCATCGCGGGTTTTTCTATCACTTCGCCAATATCAATACGGGAGAAAGAATCTGGGACTCTGAGGTCTCCTCCGTCGATACTGCCTTGCTGCTTTGCGGTGTCCTAACCTGCCGTCAGTATTTTAATGATGATGCGATTTCAGAGCTGGCTCATGCAATCTTCGATCGCGTGGATTGGAGTTGGCTCTCTGAAGATACTTCCCTGCTCTCGCATGGCTGGACTCCGGAGTTGGGATTTATTCCCTCCCGGTGGGATTTCTACAGCGAGCTGATGATGATTTACCTGTTGGGGATGGGGTCTTCTACGTATCCACTCAAAGCCGAAACATGGTTCGCGTGGAAACGAACTGTCTTTGAATACGATGGGCTGCGCTATATAGGCTCGTTCGCTCCCCTCTTTGTGCATCAGTATTCCCAGGCATGGTTCAACTTTCGCGGCAAGCGCGACCGCTATGCGGACTACTTTCAGAACTCCGTGATTGCCTCCGATGTGCATCGCCGTTTTTGCGTTGAGATGAATGAACAGTTCGCCGATTACAGCGATGCGCTCTGGGGCATCACTGCATCCGACTCCGCAAATGGATATATGGTTTGGGGTGGTCCGCCGGCCATGGGCCCTATCGACGGGACTATCGTCCCCGCCGCGCCTGGAGGCTCATTGCCTTTTTTGCCGGACGCGACGATGCGAGTGCTGAGGACCATTCACGATCACTATCCCAAAGCATGGTGCCGCTATGGATTCGTAAATGCATTCAACCCGTTGACGGATTGGTACGACACCGATGTGATTGGAATCGACACGGGCATTACGATGCTCATGGCCGAGAATGCGCGCACTGGATTTGTATGGGAGACCTTCATGAAGAACCCTGAAGCCCAGCGCGGCATGACAAATGCAGGCTTCAAACCATACCACGCGCACGTTAGTTAGTCGCGGCGTTGGCGCTTAACACAATCTTTTTCGGCTGGAGTTAATGAGATATGTCCTCAACCGCGCAAGACGCAAATCTCGCTGGCAAACCCAGTGAGATTCAAGCCGATCAACCAGCCCATCCCGGCAATGCCTGGGGCGATCGCATCAGCGCGCTTAAAAATGTGCCTGCTGTTCTTCACTTTGTTTGGGAGTCAGGCCCCGCGATTGTTTTCTGGAATATCACCATTCGCATTCTTGTTGCATTTCTGCCAGTGGGCATCGGCATCATTGCTCGCTTTATTATCGACGGGGTCAACCGAATTCGCCTCCAGCAGCCGCTTCCTCAGCACTTCTGGTGGCTGGTGGGAGCGGAAATGGCGCTCGCGGTACTTGCAGGAATTCTCTCTCGCGCGGTCGACTACTTCGACAATCTGCTTGCCGACCGTTATACCCATCACGTCAGCGTCGAAGTGATGCGCAAGGCCGCATCACTCGATCTAACTGTCTACGAAGATCCTGTCTTCTACGATCGTTTGGAACGCGCCCGTGTGCAGGCCACAGACAGATTGGCAATGATTCAGCAACTTGGTCGGTTGATCCAACAAACTCTGACTGCGGTGGCCTTCTCTGCCGTGCTGATTCGCTACTCGCCCTTTCTTCTGTTGCTGCTCGTCGCCGGCATACTTCCAGCATTCCTGGGTGAGAGCCATTTTGCGTTTCTGACCTACGCGAAGAATTTTCGCCAGACACCTTTGCGCCGCCAGATGGATTATCTGCGCCTAGTGGGCGGAAGCAAAGAGGCGGCCAAAGAACTCAAACTCTTCAATCTCAGCAGCTATCTAACCGGGCGCTTCACCACCCTGTCGCAGCGAATCTACGAGGAGAATGTCGCCCTCAACAGACGGCGGCTTTTTTGGACGGGTCTTTTAGCCATTGCCGGTCAACTCGGTTATTACGGCGCATACGCCTATAGCATTTACTGCACGATTCAGGGTCGATACAGCATAGGTGACCTTACGCTGATCACAACCGCGATCATGCAGGCAACAGGCAATATACAGCAGGCCTTCTCGACTGCTGCCGGGGTGGCCGACCAAGCGCTTTTTCTTACCGATCTGTTGGCATTTTTTGAGATGAAGCCTCACGTCGAATCCAAGGTGAATGGTTTGCGAGCGCCGCGTCCTATAGTGCGCGGTTTTGAATTCCGCAATGTTTCATTTACCTATCCCGGCGCCAACGGACCCGTCCTCCGCAACTTCAACTTCACTTTGTTTTCGGGAGAAAGAGTGGCTCTGATCGGCGAAAATGGCCAAGGTAAGACTACAATCGTCAAACTAATTACGCGTCTCTATGATCCGAGCGAAGGTGAGATTCTGCTCGACGGCGTTGATCTGCGCGAATATGATCTGGCCGACCTTCACTCGGAGATTGGCGTGATCTTCCAGGACTTCATGCGTTACGAAATGACGGCTCGCGAGAACATCGCTGTTGGCCGCATTGAAGTTGAGTACGCGGCTGGGGAGATCGAACTCGTTGCTCAAAAAAGCCTTGCTGCAGATGTAATTGCTAAATTGCATGGAGGGTACAACCAGATGCTAGGCCGCCGCTTCGAAGGCGGCGTCGACTTATCAGGCGGCGAGTGGCAAAAGATTGCTCTGGCCCGCGCCTATCTGCGCGATGCTCAGTTACTGATCCTCGATGAACCAACCGCTGCGCTCGACGCGCGCAGCGAGCTGGAAGTCTTTCAGCGTTTTGCCAATTTGACCTTTGGCAAGATGGCTCTGCTGATCTCTCATCGTTTTTCTACCGTGCGCATGGCCGATCGCATCGTCGTGTTGGAAGCAGGGCAACTCGTGGAAGAGGGTAGCCATACACAATTGATCGCGCTGGGCGGTCGCTATGCTGCCATGTTTGAAATGCAGGCCGCCAGTTACCGTTGAGAAGCTATGACCGATACCGCAACGATTCACGATGCACGGCTACCGCTCAGTAGCGAGATGATCGAATCGTTGCGCTCCGTTGAGTCGTGGGATATCATTCACAGGCCTGATAAGCCAACCAGATTTCACGCTCGCATAATCGCCGCGCGAAGTACCCTCAAGCAGCTTGAAGACAATCTTGCCTCTTCAACGGCTGTGTCTCCAGCGACAGAGGAGATATACTCCACTTTCTCTGAGCTGCGGGCAAACTTTCGCCTTCTGCGATCAGCCATCCATGCTATGCCGGAAAATCCGCGAGTTGTGTCTCGCCTTCCCCGCGTCATTCACTCTGGGCAACAAGAGGAACTGCGCGTTGCAGCCATCGCAGATATCTATTTTCGCGCCTCCAACTGGAACTTCTCGGCTATGGAGTTTCAATCTTTTATCCGCGCATTGCAAGCTCACGAGCCGCTTACCCTTGACGAATTGTGGATTGTCGCCGCATTTCTGGAATTTGTTCTGCTCGAATCGTTGCTTGAGGAAGCTACTGTTCTACAGCACTCCCCGGTCACTGGCTCCGTCTCTTCAATTTCTCTTCGCATCAAGAACCTCCGACTCATCAGCAGGACAGAGTGGTCCCTTCTCGTCGAGCCGCTTATTCTCTTTGATGCCACGCTCCGGAAGGATCCAGCTGAATGTTATGGACTAATGGACTTCGACAGCCGCGAACTCTATCGCAAGCGAGTCGCATTCATCGCTCGCCATTCGGATTGCAACGAATCCGAGGTTGCCCAGGCCGCTCTTGAACTCGCGCAGGAAGGCGCTCGGATGCAGTCAGATGATCCGCGAATTCAGCGGCGCTGTATGCACATCGGCTACTATCTGATCGAGAAGGGCTTTTCCCGGCTTGCTCTGCGCACCGGTTTTCATCCGCCTCTTGTTGAGCGCGCGCGCGCTTTCATTCGCGCTCACGCGGACGATTTCTATATTACCGGAATCGAACTTATCACCATCCTGTTTATCGCCTGTCTCGTCTACTTGCAGTTGTCTGATCTCACTCTGCCTACCTGCTTGATCGCTGTCCTCTTGCTCTTGCTCCCCGTCATGCAATGCGCTGTCGATTTAGTGAACAGCTCCGTTACCGCCATTTTTGAACCAGACTTATTACCCAAGCTCGATTTCAGCAAAGGCATCCCCGGCGAATGCGCTACTGTAGCAGCCGTTCCTTCTTTGCTTTTGAATGAAGATCATGTGCGCTCACTGGTAAACGATCTTGAAGTTCGCTTCCTCGCCAACCGTGACCCCAACCTTCACTTCGCGCTGCTTACCGACTTGCCGGATTCCGCGAGCAAGCCGCGCGCCAACGATTCGCACCCTCTGGTCGAGCTTGCCGTGCGGCTCATCGACGAACTCAATGCCAAATATGACTCGCCGGAATACGGCGGCTTCATTCTTCTCCATCGCCACCGCATCTTTAACGTGAGCCAGGGCGTGTGGATGGGATGGGAGCGCAAACGCGGAAAACTTCTCGATCTCAACAAGCTTCTTGCCGGCAGCTTCGACGCTTTCCCCATCAAAGCCGGACGAACTGAAGCGCTCCGCCAAATCCGCTACGTGCTTACGCTTGACTCAGACACGCAACTCCCTCGCGGCACGGCGGTACGGTTGATCGGTACGATTGCGCATCCACTGCACCAGGCCATCATCCACCCGAAGTCTCGAGTCGTCGTCGCTGGCTACGGCATTCTACAGCCGCGCATGGGAGTGAGTGTCCGCTCCGCCTCGCGTTCTCGCATGGCTGCCATCTACTCCGGCCAGAGCGGCTTTGACATTTATACGCGAGCCATCTCCGACGCGTACCAGGATCTTTACGGCGAAGGAACATTTACAGGCAAGGGCATCTATGAGGCAGCCACTCTTCAATCGGTGATCGACCGGCGTTTTCCACGAAACTCTCTGCTTAGTCACGACCTGATCGAGGGCGCTTATGCTCGCGCGGGCCTTGTTACGGATATCGAACTCATTGATGATTTTCCATCGCACTTGAGCGCTTTCAACCGTCGCAAGCACCGCTGGATGCGTGGCGACTGGCAGATCGCGCAGTGGATGTTTTCCCGTGTGCCGGATGAATCCCATCACTGGGCGCCCAACCCCATCTCGTCAATTGCTCGCTGGAAAATCTTTGACAACCTGCGCCGCTCACTCGTCGAACCTTTTACTTTTGTCCTCTTTGTCGCGGGCTGGCTCGGGCTTTCCGGCGGGCCGCTTTATTGGACTGTTGTCCCGCTCACTCTACTAATTTTTCCCATCTTTATTCAGTTCTGCTTCGACCTGGGTAAGGCTTTGATCAACGGCCGAAAAGGTGGTGTAGGTGAGGCGCTTTCCAGTCTTTGGAACGCAGCGTACGCTGCCCTGCTGAATCTCGTGTTTCTTCCTCACCAGATGCTGCTCTCTCTCGACGCGATCATCCGCGCGCTCGTCCGTCGTTTCATCACTGGCGAGCGTTTGCTGGAATGGGAGACGGCCGCCGAGTCTGAAGCTCAATCCAGCGGGCGCGCATCGTTAGACCGCTATCTCGTCCTCACACCCGTCGTAGCGTTGGTTGTAGCCGTCATTGTTTATCTTGCACATCCCCGTCACTATCTCGACCTAATCATAGCTACTCCAATTCTGCTTCTGTGGGCTTCAACGCCAATTGTCGCTGTCTGGCTCAATAAACCGCTTCGCGAACAGTGTGAGCGCCTCGACACGAACGACAAAGACTTTCTTCTCGCTCATGCGTTACGCATTTGGCGCTACTTTCGTCAATTTGGCCAGGAGCGCCACAACTATCTTATCCCTGACTACGTCGAAGAAGACGGTTTCAAAGAAGCAGCGCACCTCTCGCCTACCAACCTGGGCCTGCTGATCAATGCACGGCAGGCCGCGTGTGAATTCGGATTCCTAACCACGCCTGAGTTTGCTGAACTAACCAATCGCACTCTCGCCACGATTGAAAAACTGGAAAAATATCGCGGTCATCTGTATAACTGGTACGACACGCAAACATTAAAGCCTTTGAGCCCAGACCATTTTGTCTCTACTGTTGATAGCGGTAACTTCGTGGCGTCTCTCTATACACTCCATTCAGGCGCGCACGAACTGATTCACCGTCGATTGCTCCCACCTCAACTATTTAGCGGCATTCGAGCGCATTGGCAACTTATCATATCCGAGAGAGGACAGCACTCTTCCGTCGCGCAACTCTCTTTGCCTGAACCTTCCGCATATCTTTCAGAATGGATCGCATGGCTACCCACCGCCGATGCCGCTCTCTCCGCAATTGCCGCGTCTACAGACGCCGAATGTAATAACTCATGGTGGCTAACAGAAACGCAGAGCCGCATCAGTGCGATTCTCGCCCTGCTCCGCGACTATTTACCATGGCAACTTCACGAATATGCTCCACTCGTCGAGATATTGGAACTCGACCTAAGGCAGGAAGGTTATTCGCTCTTTATCGAGGAGGCGGCAGCGCTCTCTGAGCAATTGGATGTGCGCATACTCAACGTATGGCCCAGTCTTGTTCATAAGCCGCAACTGCTCACTCTCGCCGAGCAACTTCGAGTGTCGTTATCCGCCGCCTCGCAAAACCTGCACGATCTTGCCGCTGCTCTTCGCAACATCGCGCAACAAGCTGAGCGTTTGGCCGAAGAAACTGAATTCGCGTTTCTTGCCGTCCAGAACCATCAAGCTCTCTCGATCGGATATAACGTCAGTACGCAACGGCTCCATGAAGCCTGCTACGACCTGATTGCCTCGGAGGCCCGTGTCGCCATATTCCTCGCCATCGCGCGTAACGAGATTCCACAACAATATTGGTTTAACATGGGGCGCAGACATACGCTCGCCTTCGGACAGTTCATTCTTCTCTCTTGGACAGGAACCATCTTCGAATATCTGATGCCCACGCTGTGGATGCGCAGTTACCCCGATACGCTTATCGCGCGCACTCTCGCAGCCTGCGTCCACCTGCAGCGCGCCTTCGCCCGCTCATTCAACAACATCCCATGGGGCATTTCCGAATCGGGATCCGCCATCAAAGACGATTTGAGCCACTACTTTTATAAAGCCTACGGTGTGCCACAAATCGCACTATCGACAGAAGCCGACGCAGGCCCTGTCGTATCGCCTTACTCCACATTTCTCGCACTCGGCGTCGATTCGCTGGCTGCTCTCAACAATCTGCGCCGCATGGCCTCCGCTGGATGGGTTGGCGCATATGGCTTCTATGAGGCAGCTGACTACACAGTGTCGTCTCAAAATCCCGTTCTTGTACGCGAATGGATGGCGCATCATCAGGGGATGTCATTGCTCGCGACTCTCAACCTACTTCGCGATAACATCGTGCAACACTGGTTCCATGCCAATCTACTTGTCCAGACCGCCGAAATGCTGCTCCATGAAATACCTGCAAACAAATCTATGCTCAAAGCAGTGCTGAAGGATTAGCGCATAACAATGCTACTGAGGCCAAAGATTTACCAAATGTTGCTTTACGGCGTAGATAACCAGCGATGTTCTATCTTCGACTTCCAACTTTCTATATATAGAGGATAGATGGTGCGCAACTGTAGCTTCGCTGATGTGCAGACGACTTGAAACTTCCTTGTTTTTGAGGCCCTCACAGATCAGTTCGATCATCTCCCGCTCTCGCGGTGTCAACTGGGCAATCTTGCGCTCTTCCGGGTCGGGAGTTCTTCGATTGCTGAGAACCTCTTCCAACATACGCTCCGCCGCTTCCGGTTCAAGCCATATGCCTCCGTTGGTCACTTTTCGGATGGCTTGTGGTATCTGATGAACCGGTTTTTCCCGCTGAAAGACTCCTTTGGCTCCGCAACGCAGTGCTCCCTCTAAAAAGCCATGATCCTTACGGCTCGTCAACAGGATTACCCGCGTATCCTGCATTTCAGAAATCAGGTCTTCAATTCCATCGAGCTCATCGTCGAGGAACTCTGCGCTCACAAGCAACACATCCGGGGAGTGGTTACGAACTGTATCGCTTAGCCGTTCGGGATTCTTGCATTCCGCGAGAACCCTTATGTCGGCGTGGTCCGCTACTGCACTTCGCAAACCGGACAGTGTTAGAGGCTGACTGTCTGCAATTACCACTTGAATATCGCCCATAAACCTCCTCATTCGATCTGCAATGCGGAGAATTTAACCAAAGCTGCACGTCGTGCATCTAAAGGAGCGTACTAATGCTCTGGAGGATATTGCTTCGTGACTCGTCTGCCTTTCCGAGCCATATACCGATTAGACGCAGCGTGGCGCTGCGGGTTGCTTTCATTTTCAAAAAGATGATTATTTCTTTGATTACCAACACGTTGCGGAAGCTGTTCACGGTGCTCTCGGCGGCGATTCTACTGCCGATTGCCTGGTGTGTGAGCCATTCAGTCTCCAATGTTACGGCAGTGTCAACAAATCCCGCCTGCTCTGCTGAAACCGCGCACAGCGCTTACGATTTTATAAACAGTATCGGTATAAACGTACACTTGAATTACTTTGATACCGCTTATGGAGATTTCCCTCTTGTTCAGCGCGAGTTGAAATCGCTAGGTATTCGCCATCTGCGCGACGGTGTCCATCTCCAAAATAGCGATTACAACAAGATGCTCTACGGACGATGGGTTCAGTTGGGGAGAATCGGCATTCGCTTCGATGCGGTACTTGATCCACGGAGTAATATCGGACCTCTGAATGGCAGACTGCTCGATCAGATCGATCAATTGTCGGGGCACTCCATCGAGTACTTTGAAGGCCCGAATGAGCTTGACGTGAGCAATCTTCCAGACTGGAACTCTCTGGATCAGAGTTATCAGAAAAGCATTTATGCTTCTGTCGCATCGATGACGGATAGAAGGTCAATCAAGGTGATCGGCCCATCGATGGCACTGGCGCGAAATAGATCGCTGGTAGGCGACATCAGCGAATTCATCGACCAAGGTAATCTTCATCCATATCCTTCCGCGCAAATACCTTCGATTGTCTTCCCGGAGCAGATTGATCTTGCGAGAAGTATCTCGGGTAGGAAAGCGATTTATTTTACAGAGAGTGGATACCACAATGCACTCAAGGACCACAGCGATCAGCCGGCCATATCTGAATTGGCAGCCGCAAAATATATTCCACGACTTTTTCTTGAGAACTATGCAAGGGGCATTCCCATTACTTATTTGTACGAATTTATGGACGAAACTCCTGATCCAGGACTCACACATTTTCAAATGCATTGGGGACTTATCAGGGCCGACGGAACAGAAAAGCCAGCTTATACGGCTTTGAAGAATCTGATCGCTGAACTCGGCGATGACACAAAATCAGCACATCCGCGGCAGTTAGACTGGTCGCTTAGCACTAAGAACGAAAATACCCATCACCTTCTGCTAGAAAAGTCGACAGGTGAGTTCGATTTGGTTCTTTGGCAAGAGTCGCCAAGCTATGATTACCGCCGCCAGACCGAGATTGTCAACGTAGCTCTTACCACCACATTGACCTTGTGTCAACAAGCCAGCGGGATTGCACTCTACGAGCCTACAGTACAGAACCAACCTTTGCATATATACACGAACGTGACACGCGTTCCATTGCAGATTCCCGATCATCCTCTTGTAGTTAAGATATGGTTCCAATAATGGACCCAACTTATTTCAACACTGCAATATTGAAAGCGCTATGCAAGTTACCTACGCCGATTAATTCGTCATATATATACTGCACTTCCGAAGCCATTACCTGAATACGAAATGCTTCAGTACCACGCCGCGCTCTGCTCCGCCACGCACTGCGTTCTTTCTCGTTGCTGAGCAGATGGCACATCGCAGTGGCAAGCGCGTGGACATTGCGAGATGGAATCAAGACTCCTGCCAAACCATCATCCATCGCTTCAGCCACGCCGTCCACATTCGTTGCTATAATCGCGCACCCTGCCTGACGCGCCTCAATCAGCACGAGCCCAAACGATTCGCGCCGCGAGGCTAGCACAAAAACATCGGCACTCAGCATATATGCTTGTGGCAACGCCTGAAAACCTTCAAAGTGAATTCGGTTAAACCATCGTGAGTGCCGCGCCTGCCTCTCGAAGTGTTTGCGCTCTGGCCCGTCACCAACTAAATACAGATGCGCGTTTGCGAATTCCTCTCCAACAACCTCGAAGGCGGAGAGGAGTTCTGCAATGCCCTTGCGACGTGTCATTCCGCATACTGTTACAATCGACGGCCTCGGCAAAGTCGCGGGCGTAAGCTCGTCAAAATCTGGGTAACGCTGGCTGCCCAGCGTTCTATTCAAAACAACGCGAATCTTGTTATGGTTAATCCCACGCCGAACCATAGTCAAAGCAGTTGATTGACTCACGGCAATCACGCAGTCCGCCAACCCCATCATGACAGATTCGCGATCATGGACGTTGTGCACATGACCAATCAACGTAAAACGATGCGGCCGCGACAAAAGCCACGCCAATAGCATCCCTGTGCGCATATGCGCATGAATTATGTCGGGTTGAAAATCGCGAAGCTGCCGCCGAAGCAACCTCAGAGCGCGGAGTATGCGGATGGGACGTCTCGACTGATCGAGTGTAAAATGGAGAACGCCCTCTTGCTCAAGTAACGATACATAACCCCCGCCTGCGGAGGATACGGCGACGACTAAACCCTGTCTCGCCTGCTCTATCGCAAGGTCAACAGCGGTGTTCACAATTCCGTTCCCTCGGTTTGTTACGTCATTCAAAATATGCAAGACTCGCATCGCTGTCTCCAAATAGGTTGCGTAGTGAAACGAGTGTCACTTGAAATAGGTTGCTGACTGGATGACCTTCCATCATAAAACAGGCCTTAAGCGCAATCCTGACACGGCTTGCAACAATAGTTGCAGGTCGCTTCTGTCCGGTAATAACCTGGGAGCTCTTGTCTTCAATATCACTCGAAACCCCGCACAAACTAGCAACAAGCGCATAATAGTCGAGGCGAGAAGAGCAACCGCGGCTCCGTAAATTCCAAAGAGCGGAATTAGCCAGAGCATCAGGGGAATACTCAACGAGAGTCCCGATGCCTGTAAAGCCGTGACGATGCCGGGGCGGTCAAGAGCCATAAATGCTTGCGCCAGCACAAAAGTCGCGCCTGAAAGAATAACTTCTACCACCAGAATGCGCAATGCTCCAACAGCGTCTGCATATTCCGGTCCATACAATGTGCGCAAGAGTGTTGGTCCCGCGATGCATACTAATGTTCCGCAAACTGTGGTAACCAGGCCGCTGATTCGGACTGCGTCCCCAGTCATGACTACTACATCTTCTCTGCAACGTCCAGCAGCCTTGGGAAACAGCACCATTACAACCGAGTTCTGAAACAAGTTCAGCATACGTGAGAGGCTCAAGACAACCACATACGATCCCATCGCACTAGGGCTGAGAAGGCCGACTACAAGAACCTGATCAACTTGCAAAGCCAGCGTCCCAAGCACATCCACTCCATAGGAACGAATTCCATAACTTAAGATTGGCTTCATAGTGATGGAGTTTATCCACAAACCATTTATACCATTACGGCGAACGCGGATAATCATTAACCACAATGTCGGAATAGATGCGGCTATATATGCAATGGCCGCTGTATATGGATCGAGATGGTGAATGGATAATAATACCAATAGGCCTAACAGCGTTACAAAAGGAGTAATTGTTTGAACTGCATTGGATGCAATGAAGTCGTGTGATGCCTCAAGCACTGCGCGTCCGGCCAGATTTATTGAGCATATTGGCACTGTAAGAATAAACAATTGCGCGGCATAGATGACTTGCGAAGAATATTGATGAAGCCATAATGGAAGAACATACCAGCTTACAGCTGCTGCAATAGTTCCCATAACAGCGGCTAAACACAAACCATTAGCAATTAGTTTGTTACGATCCTTAGGATAAAGGCGCAAGTAATAGATGAGAGAACTGGGAACTCCAAGTGTGGTAACACTGGCGAGAAACAGTGGCCATAAAATCATGGCAGACAGCTCACCTCGTCCCGCGGGCCCTAAGCTCCTGGCAGTAATTATGCCCGTGCACGCCTGCAAACCAAGAATCACAACTTTGCTCGTAATGGATTGCATTACAGCCCGCAACCCATGCGGTAACTTTGGCAAATCGCCAACAACTTTGCCAACAGGCTCCATCGAGAATACGCTCATCCAGTCCTCCGAAGAAGCGGTGGAGTTTCTCGCAATGACGGCGATACAGCTTCAATAAAGTTGAGTAATCGGGTTTGAAATACCCGGATATCATACCGCTGCGCATTTTTCCTGATGGCAAGTGGATGCCAGGTTTGATTTTCCAGCTTCTCTAGTGCCTCAATGAGTGACTCCTGTGTCTGTTCACGAAAAAGTATTCCATTCAAGTTTTCGATCACTGTCTCAGTAGCTCCCCCAGCGCCATAGGCAACCACTGGGCGGCCCGCGGCATTAATCTCGAGCGGCGCCATCCCAAGATCTTCTTCACCCGGATATAGAAGGGCTCTGCAGCGGCTTGCGTAACTACTTACGGTGTCATCGGTCAGGCGTCCTAAAAACGTAACTGTTGGGCCGGCAATTTTTTCGAGACGACTGCGGTCGGGGCCGTCCCCGATTATTACCAGATTACGAGCAGTTCGTGTGCATACTTCTACTGCAAGGTCTAGTCTTTTATACGGAACAAGACGCGAAAGAATCAGATAATAGTCGTCAATGTCTTTGCTAATCCGAAACCGAGATGTAATTATTGGTGGTTCAATAACGGTCGCAGTTACGCCAAATGCAGCTTTCAGCCTATCTGCCACAATATGAGAATTTGCAATGTAGTAATCAGGTCTGCTTGCGGCACGCACCTCCCACTGTTTCAATATTTTCACCATTTTTCCCAGTGCATATCGCATAGGCATACTGAAAGTCTCTCGCTCCATATACTCAGGAAAGCGCCAAACCCAGCGCATTGGGTTGTGACAATAACACACATGAACTGCGTTTGTCCCGCGTTTTACTCCCTTCGCATATCCACAGCAACTGCTCACAATTAAATCGTATTCGTCCAGACGCATCGACTCAACTGCAGACGGATAAAAAAGAAAATAGTGTCTATAGTACTTCGATTTAGCAGGCAGAGCCTGCATCCATGTAGTCTTGGCTCCTAGCCACCGTAGGTATGGAGAGATCCGTTCCGGCACAGCCAGAGTCGTATATAAGTCCGCCTCCGGTAAAGATTGATGAATGGCTTCTGTCACTCTCTCCGCACCTCCAGTCTGAGCCAGATAGTCGTGTACAATCGCAATTCTACGCATGGTAATCTCCTTGGTAGTAGCTGTATCCATTTTGAACAGCGTGATAGCGCGCGTTAAGCATTTGACGTTTTTGAAAACCACACTCAACATACATTCTTTCTAAGTTGTTATAAAACCATTCCAGAGAGAATCGAGGGCAAGTATATTTAAGTGCAACTTCCGCACTTTCTGCAAGCATTTCACGATCCCTAATCAACGCCAGCAGTTTTGAAGCCAAACCTTCTGTATCTCCACTCTCTATCAACCATCCATTTTCGGCATCTCTAACAATTTCCGGTATGCCGCCAACGCAAGTGGCTAGCACAGGTGTACCGCTAGACATGGCTTCAATGAGTACAAGACCGAACGGTTCTTCAAATGAGTTCAGAACCAATAGATCCGCGGCTTGAAGTACAGCTGAGATATCGTGGCGCTCACCTGTAAAGTGCACTCGATTTCCTATCTTCAATTCGGACACCGTTTGCAACAATTGGCTTCGATACGCCTCTTCATGCGAAAACACAACTTTTCCGACAATTGCAATATGCATTTCCGGCACCTGCATATAAATATCGGAAAATGCCGTAATCAATTGAAGCAATCCTTTGCGCGCGCAGATTTGTCCTACTGCGCAAACCAGAAAGGCCTCGTTTGGAATACCGGCCTGACGCCGGAACTGCGAACTTCCAAGGCGTTTGTGAGGAAAACGGCCTAAGTCTGTACCGTTATAGATCGTTCGAACTCTGTTCTTGAATGACAACGATCCACAAAACGCTCGTGCTGCTGAATAAGACACGGCAACAATTTGAGTGCGTTTTGATAAGTATGCAAATAGACGAATGCCAGTGGTTAAGGGGTGTTGAGGCAAAATATCATGCACATGCCATATAACATTTCTTCTACTGCCTATCGTTGCGAGCGTTGCAGTGATTCCAGCTCGCAATGTATTTGCGTGGATAATATCCGGATTAATGGAGATAATCGCCTTTCTAATTGCGACAGTTGCTCTACTAAATGACATGGCGTAACGTATTAAGCGGACAAAGTGCTTCGTAAACCGTGCCTCCAGATATGGCGTTGGAATACAAGGAACATCTTGCTTTGCGACTAACCTAGACAATTCTCCATTAATAGGGCAGAGAACATACGGCTCGTAATGCGCGCGATTTAGGCCCTGTAACATATCAAGAAGTACCCGCTCCGCGCCACTAACCTGTCCTGTGTGATTCACATAGGCAATTCGTGTTTTCTGAAACTGAGTCATGCAGCTCCTGTACCCTTAACGACGGCCGAAAAGGTCTTGGTAAGAATCTGTAAGTCCATCTTTAGTGACCAACGATCGATGTAATTCAAATCGAGTTCTATCCATCGATCAGAGTTTAGGTTGCTGCGCCTGCTTATTTGCCATAGGCAAGTAATCCTTGGGTTAACGCTAGACCTTCGCAAGAAACGATACCCAGAGAACCTATCTTTATCACGTTTGTTTAGAGGTCGAGGTCCAATAAAGGACATATCTTTCTTCAATATGTTCAGCAACTGAGGCAATTCGCCTATCGACGTGCGACGCAGAAATAGCCCACTCTTTGTCACTCGCAGATTCTTAAATATTTTGAATACTGGCCCGCTGTTTTGATTCATATGTTCAAGCGCATTATGGCCTGCTTCGGAATTATCTACCATGGTGCAACACTTATAAATACGAATAGTTCGCTTGTTCAACCCATGGCGCTCCTGCGTAACGAATATTGGACCTTTACTGGTGTACTTGATAAGAACAGCAACAATTAATAACAGTGGAGCGAATACAATTAACCCAATAACGGCTTCGACGATATCGAATGCTCGTTTAATCTGTCTACTATAATCATCCTGCACCATTTTTGTGACCACTCTGCGATGGTCATACTTCTCGCAGAGGCACTGCCCTGGATGCGATGCTTCAAACAAATCCTCGCAGTATTGAACCTGCACCCCCACGCGTTTGCAAATATCAATTGTGTTCTCGATAGCTTTGTATTCCGTTTTTGCGAACAATGCGATGATAACTTCGTCTACGACATATTTTATTAGGATACCTTCATGATCTTTGACGCTTCCTAGCATTCGTTCTCCGATTATTAACTCATTTTTCAAATGTGAACCCACGAAGCCTAAAAACTCATAGTTCCATTCAGGGTGTGACATTAGTTCGTGACAGACTAGTTTAGAACGCGGGCTATAACCCATAACGATTGCTTCTCTTTTCATCTTAAACTGTGGGAGCACATATATATAAAAAGCTGCTGCTATAATGCGCAATACAATCGCGCTGCATACTCCAGTGATCCAGCAGTATATTGCAGCCGTCATAAAGTTTCCATGATGCCATAATGCCGCAATTACTTCTCTTTCAATTAACGCCGAAAACGCCATTGCTAGGATCAGGCGGCCCACGATACTTGAAACTGTTCTTACGTGTTGCCACGCATACAGTCCACAATAAGATAATATTATTTGCCATACGACACAGCAAAACGCAAGCACAACAAAGTGATTAATAGACATCTTCATTGATAGTAAAGCGATTGCTGTGTCTCCAGCTTGCAAATTACCTGCCAAGAGCGCAAGGTAAATCAGTATAATGCTAAGCCGTATTACGTCGCAGATGGCGAGTAAGCGTTCTGTTATTCCGCAAGAGGCACGAGGACTTAACCTCCTGACTGTATTTGCCGAAGTCATCAACCCTGTGAAACTAGTTATGTTCTCATATTCAATGATCATATCGTCTCCATTATCGGCGGGTGTCCTTTTAATGCAGATCATGTTGTTGATTGATATTTATTCGCAACGACAGCTTACGGAACAATTGGAAACGGGTTGAAGAACACACCAAGATTAGAGGCTTTCATGAATCTTGACATATGCTCCATTCTATTGCGAGTTACTAATAACATATCGTCAGGTTGCAGGCCCTCGTCTCGCTCGAGATCGGATACTTTGTTAACATTATGCAGATCCAATTGCCGCACTTCAGCCTTATCTCCGTTATTGATACGGCGGAATAAAATAACTTTTGTATCACGAGCAGTGTCTTTGAATCCACCTGCCAGCATAATTGCCTCGAGCGCGGTAGTTTCCTCATGCAGTTCATACTTGCCCGGAGTCACTACTTCACCTGCTACAACAACATACGGGTGTTGGAACTCCTTGAGTGTGATATTCAGCTCGGGATGATTAAGTCTGTTAGACGCCAAGAGTACAACCCTGTCATGCACTTCATCGATGGTCAAGCCACTGACTCTGATGTTGCCAACAATATTCAAATTAACGTATCCATCTGGTTGTACCGTCGCTGTCTGGTTGAATTCAGGCGTGTACCGGTAATCGAGTGAGAGTACGTCGCCTGTATGCAAAATATAACGCGGTCTTTGATGGAGCTGGTCATCGGCCCTGGCACTCAGACAAATGAAATTAAAAATAGTAAGCGAGAGCAATAACATTGATTTCATTGATTTCTCCTTTACGATCCTCTAATAATCCGGCAGCTTACAGTTTGCGAAACAGCCATCCTGGAACTTCGTAGGTTCGCTTATTCAAGGCGTAACCTAAGAGCTTTCCTCGGGCCGCAATGATTTTTTGCTCTGCTTGCCGTAACTCTTCGCGCCGTGTACGGTTGGCTTCGATAACCAGGATTACGCCATCAACAAACGGGGCTACACTAAGCAAATCGCCAGATTCTTTGAGCGACGGACAATCGATAATCGTGTGATCAAATTCGCCTCGCAAAAGATTGATACCGTCTTGACGGTATTTCCAGCTACCTTCCCATGAGCCGCTTCCTTCCTGTGTCACCTGAGAGTTCTCTGTTTTCTTTGTTTTCAAACTATCACCGCTCAAACATGGCGTAGATATTATCAAAGACTCACGAATTGCTTCGATCGTCGGTTCGTGTAGCTTGCGAAGAAATCTAGTGCTGATGCCAGCCACCGAAGTGATGTCGCATTTAGCCAGGTCCTTAACCAGTGCTCGCGCAATGTAAGTTACTCCTTCGCAAGGGTTCGCGGAGCTTATCGCGAGTACTGTTCCAGATGCGTCGCGCTCACGTGGTTGCTGGAACACTGTGTAAATCAATGTGTTGAAAACAGAACAATGTGCGGAGTCATTATGATTAAGCGACTGCGCATCCTCGTTAAGATGGTTGAGTAGGTTGTTCACGATGCACGCCGCTCCTTTCGAAACCTGATAAGATCATGTCTTGCGCTTCCTTTGGGCGACGACGAGTTACCGGATGACAAGACAATGGATAGCTGTTTGCTTTCCGACAAATGTTTCGATTGCTCGCTGCGACTAGTCAGCATAAGTGGAACCGTAGCAAGCAGCGGATATTGCAACAGCCTATCCGCTTCACGCGGCGTCGCGATCGTGGTTCGTCCCATTTCTGCTGAGAAGACAATGAAGGTGGCAAGAAATATTCCCGTGAAGCTTCCAAGAAGTAAATCGACTACAGTTTTCGGGCGGAATGGCGTCAGCGCAAAAGTTGGATTCTGAGCCACTGCAACATTGAGAAGTTTGTTTGCATTCATTGCATCCGCCATTTGCGCCTCATCGCGTTTTTGCGCATAGAGTTGATAGTTGTTCTCTAAATCCGCCACTTTTTGGTGTAGGGTCGCAAATTCAACTGTCGATCCCTCCGCATGAGTCAATGTTCCCCGGAGACAATTAATCTGTTGCTCTAGTGCATCGTGTCGAGCTTTGAGCGCCTGACGTTCCGTCTGATTTTGAATTATTGATCCAGTAACGGTCTGCCATATTGGATTAATGTCGGATGACTTTTCTTGCGAGGTCATCTGCTGGGCTTGGCTCAAGGCGGCTTTGGTATCCGCTATTTGCTGGTCAACTTCTTGGACCAGGCGATCCTGCGGTGTAAATTTTGTTAGTAGAGAAGTCCGCTTATTTTGTAGCTCAGCCAACATCGTATTTAATCGTTCTACGGAATAATCATTGGGCAAGGTGCGCTCTTGCGTTGACTGTCTAGTTGGAATGGTTTTAAGTTGTTTAACCTGCGAATTGATTCGCTGCGAAGCCTCGCTAATTTGCGCATCAGTATTGCGAAGCTCGGTTTGAGCATCACTTATCTCGCGATCCATCGCCTGCTCTGTTTCCGGCAAGGAAACAATCTGTTGTTGCTGCTGATACTCGGCAAGCTCCTGCTGCGCCTGATCTAGTTCTGTCTTATAGCGCGCGGCCTCGGAGGCAAAAAATTGAGAGGTGCCTGGCGGTTGAGCAATATCTCTCTGCTTGGCCATAAATGCGCTCAGAAGCCTATTAAGTGTTTCTGTGGACGCATGAGGATCGGAGGCAGTATATGTAACATGGATAATATTGGATTTACGCACCAAGTCGGCCGAGAGATGCTTGTGAAATTGCTCCACGGCTTTATCATGTGCTTTAAGCTGTTCCACCGTATTTGTAGTTGCAGACTGTTTGCCCCAATGCGGATCTACAACAATATCCGCCAGACCAGCGCTACGCAGCAATTCTATTTCTGAGTTGATTTGTTCCTCCGTGACTGCATTGACTATGACAGAACCCGCGGTCCGTTGCGGTGTTATCTGATATTCGCCTCGATTGTTTTGAACTAGAAGTTCCATATCTGATCGGTATTGCCTTGGGGTCAACTCCGTATAAATAAACGACAGAAAGACAACACTCGCTGCAACCGAAAGCCAGAGTCGACGGCGCCTGAATATCGACTCGACAAATGGGCGCAGTGAGCTATTGTCCTGCACTGTCAGTGCGTTACTTGGAAGACTTTTCATAAGCTAATGGATTACTCCTTAGCATGGAAGTCATTGGTTGATGTGATGTGCGCGTTACTGTGCTTCTGCGGCAGTCTTTGTTAATTCGCTCATTGCCTCGTCATCCCGCTATTTAATTAGTACCCTATGCTTTCGTGGTTGACATCGGTTGAATCTGCCTTTTTTTATGGCAGTCAACGACCGTTTAATATGGAATATTCTTGCCAGTACAATGGCTAAAATATGCCATAACGAATACCTGATGAAATTCCGCTAATGCAGAAAATCATACCTATTCTGTATTTATGAAATTCAGTCGAGCATTATGGTACGATTTTAACGATGGATATCTGATCACTGACTGTGAGCGCGAGAGTATAACCCTGCATAATTGCATTGGCCCTGGAAACATTGCCGCTCGTGTCCCATTGAAGGACTTGCCTTGCGTCGGGATCCGCGAGTGTCAACGTGATCTGCTGCGGAGTAATTTGAATAGGCTGGTTGGATGCAGGATCGTAACTAGGTACTTCAAGCCAAAGAATAAGCCAGAAGGATCCATCTCGCTTTTGGAGCAAGAGGTGACTCAAGTTGGGTCCGCCTCCAGCGATCGAATAAGCGAGCTGACTCGGTGAGAACGAAGGCCCCTTGTCTTGAAGGTTGGAGATTAGGTTTTCGATTGCAGTATAAGCTGGCTTTGGCGAGAGATCGCTTCTCAGAATCCCATATCCCGGCGAAGACACTTCATCGAGTAACTCGTAGATATAGGTATGCTTGATTCCAAGTTGAAATGCCGACAACAGAGTTCGCGGCGTGTACGAAGCTTCAACGCTCTCGGGAAGAGTGTATGGCGTAGCAGTCGTGGGATAAGCTATAAACCCTGTCTCAGTTACTTCAGTCGGCAGTCCGGGAGCGTCGACGTTGACTTGATCGAGCCACCAGGGGAAACTTCCGTAACTGTTTCCTTGCGGGTCGAAATCTCCCCACCCAGCACTCCCAGGATTTCGTCCTCCAAAGTAAACGTGAAGATTATTGGTGGTCATCTCGCTGGAGATATTACCGGAGATTACATATGAGGATTGTTGAGTGAACGAAGGACCAACGACTGGAATCCCCAGGTTTGTCGCCGCAGCATCGATTGAGGGCAGGAAGTTAAGCATATTATCGATCCCTGTCAATGTGTCCTGACCGCAGTTACCTGGCACATCGCACTCGTTAGGAGCCTCGAGCGCCTCCATGTCCTTGACCTCTGGACTAAATTGTTCGATGCTCTCCGGAACCCCGGTTGAATTGATAGGCACAACGTAGGTGCATTTGATTCCGGCATCAGCTAGAGCCTCGTGTTCGCTAATGTAAGGCGAAGAGGAATCCCAATTCCAGAAGCCATCACGAATATGACGCACGCCAAGCGTTGTGAGCGCATTCAGTACCTGAGGCCACGCCGAGAAATATGGGGTGTCGTTATAGCTGAGATGAGTTCCAATGCCGATCGAATCCACAAATGCGTCTGCCTGCGCGGCCTGCTCCACCGGCAGTGGCGCACTTATCGAGAACGCTGAACTGTAGGCTGAGTTCAATCCTGTGCTGGCAGCAGTGATGCTATATCCATTCGCCGGCAAATTAATACTCAGCGCGCTGAATGTGGCCAAGCCGGCGATTGCCGCCACTGAGGTCGCTCCCTCTAAAGCGCCATTGCCTGGATTAGCCTGGAAACTCAACTCGACTATATTGGAAGCAGTTGTTACTAAGTTGCCTTGCGCATCCAGAATCGAGACTCGAATCGCGGGTGCAATCGTAGCTCCAGCCGGCGCACCCGCCGGTTGTGTTGCAAAACTCAATTGTGCCGGGACTCCTGTCGTGGGTGAGTTAGGCGCACCTGTAATCGGCGTTGTAGTGTTTCTGGTTGGGCTCGAACAGGCATTCAAAAAGATTGTCAATATCCCCGTCAGAATAATTCGGGAAAAAGCCGAGCTAATCGAGGAGCACTCGTTGATACGGAAGGATTTGGGCGAATGATTCAGGCCGTTCGACGCAGACTTTGTCGCATCAATTTTATATGAGAACCATAATAGATACACGGGACTCGCCCTTCAGGAAGCAGACAGCGTAGACCTGGAGATCGATCACCCCGGACAACAAAGTGAATCTGCAACAATTACGGAATTCGGTGTTACTGAGGTCACAATACCAAAATTCAAGCGACGTGTCTACTTGCGAGTAGTCAAATTTCGATCTATCTTCAAGCTGGCTCGTTATATTTGATTCGATCAACAAATTGAGCGCTCCTGTACAACTCCGCATTAAACGTATCGACGGGTAAAGTGGAGGTGAGAAGATCGATCTCGGATGAAGCAGCTTACTCTGAAATGAGCACGGCGGGCAAAGTGTAGCGGAGCTTGCTTTCAACAGCACGTGAATGGCACAGGAGCGGCCTAACTTGTTGAATCTAATTGGTGGACGCGGTAGGAATCGAACCTACAACCTGTCGGTTAAGAGCCACCGAATTCGCCAGCCCTCCTGCTGCTATCGTTTGCTATAAACCACTATACAAGATACGTTTACGCACAGATCAAAAATCGCCGGTTGCTATCCATACAGCCTGAATTGTGCCCTATTTTGAATGAGCATGGGCACAAAAATGGGCACAGTCATTTGGGGTGAACCCCTCTGTTGAGACAATCTGAAATTGGCTCAATGCCGTTCGATAAATGGTGAGAAATCTGAAAATCCAATCTTCTGTTGCAGGCCGGGCAGGGCAATCTTGAGGCATGAAACAAGGATTTGGATTAACGCGTGTTCTAAGTAGCGGCAGTTGGAGTTGATCCCGAGATCTGTTCAGCTAGCTCAATGGTTCGAGTAGCGCAGCATCGTTGTTGCGCACATTACCGACCCGATCACTCACCGGCCAGGCGTTCATTAGTTCGGCGGAACAAGGACGGAGCAGATCCACCGCCGGTCTCGCAGGGTCTCCGGCATCCAGCCAGCGGGCATAATCCTTTGGTTCGAGGATGACCGGCATCCTGTCGTGAATTGGCCTCATCAATTCATTTTCGGAAGTGGTCAGAATTGTGAAGGTCTCCAGTGGCGTACCGTCTTTGGGCCTCCAGCTCTCCCACAGTCCAGCAAAGGCGAGCGGCTCCCCGCTCTTGAGCGCGATTGCAAACGGCCGCTTTGACTTGGCATCCAGGCGCATCCACTCATAAAAGCTGTCGGCAGGTATGAGGCAGTGACGCTTCTTGAATGCCTCTCTGAAGACGGGCTTCGACGCCACCTCTTCAGAACGCGCATTGATTGTGCTGTACCCGATCTTGGCATCCTTCGCCCACGCCGGCACCAATCCCCAGCGCATCAACGCAAACTCCCGGTTGCCGGTATCACGACCCAAGCGCACTACGGGTTGAACGCTCTGCGGAGCAACATTGAAGCTGGGGGCAAACCACGGCATATCCTCAAGCTCGACACCAAACCAGTCGGCGAGAATTTCCTGCGTGGATTTCCTGGCAAAGCGACCGCACATACTGCAAATAGCATAGCGGATTGAGTCCGCAGCACAATGCGGCTTTCACATGGACCTAAACCCCTCGAAAACTCCATCACAGAATGTCATTTCGATGTTGACGATTCCACTGATCGAATATGGCATTGAAGTTCGCTTCCGCTACCACATTCAATCCAAACACCCGCCCAGTGTTCCGTCGGAAGGCCAGGAGTGGAAGTCTTGATTTAGGATTCTGCCAAAGAGCTTCGAGCAAAGTGGCCACCAATCCTCCTATACCTTGCGAAACCACGGGCTCCTCGGACAGTTGGATAAAGAAGAGAAGGATGATACGGAAGAGTTGATCTACCGCAGCATTCGGAATCGAAAATGCCTCGACTGCCTGGGCAAATGGCCATGCGCTGGGTTGATATTTCGCCAACTTCGCAGCCTGTACCAGCACGACATTGTTGAACGGGGTGACCTGGTAGCGCATTCCTACAAGCTTGGCCACAGCTTCGCCGTACCTTTCGGCAGAAAGCAGACCTCGCCTGATACAGAATTCAAGGAAAGCCTGCGACCACACCCTCCGAACGCCGAACATCGACGTGGCTAGATCGCCCTGAGTAAGATCATCCGTCCACAATACGGTGTCCGGCTCCATCGCCACAATTACCGCCTCTGTGCCATATTCGCCGAGGAACTTGATAAGCGTCTCACGCTGAGTCTCCTCGACAGATGCCAAGCCTAGATGCGGTTTGATTTTGGTTTTCGCAAGAATTGACTCGCAGAATTCCTTGTCTCGCTTTATGCGCTCCCTACGTTGCTCCAACGGCTCTTCATATAGAGAGTAACGACCATCGTTATCGTTATAGACCATCGTTCCGCCCTGTCTCTCAGGTTCATCGTCAATAAGCGTCTCACGAAGTTCGAAGGCTGAATCCTGAGAAAGGACAAATTCATGGGAACTAAGCAGATCGTCGATACCGAGCAGCCGGATGGTAGCAAGCCACCACTTGCGATAGATCCGCTCACGGGCATAGGTTGTGGTAATCCAGTAATCAACTGGGCTTGGCACAACCCGGATCGCGTGTGTTGACTCAGCCTTCTCGCCGATGGCGATCAGGAACTCCGCACTATGCCCCTTCTTCGGGTGGGCAAACGACTTGATCTGGTTGAGCGCCGTATCGTTCAGGTGAACGTGCTCCCTGAGCGCCCGCATATCGCCTGGCTGCTTACCGATGATCTTGGTCGTCGCATTCTTGACGATGCCCGCGCCATGCTCATTCGGCTTGTCGGGTGTGCCGACGAAATCCTCCGGCGTTTGGCTGATTCCCCAGACGCTGGCATTGCGCTTGCGGGCCGTGCGGAAGAGTTGCACGACAACAGAGGCCAGGATCGGTGACTCCAGTAGCGCCCAGCACTCATCAAGCAGCACGATGCTGGGCTGACCGGTCCAACCCGAGGCCCGGTGCGTTGCCGTGTGGGCAATCAACAAACTCATCGCCCGTTCCAATCGCGGATCGTCTTTCAGCTTCTCAACATTGAAGTAGAGCCACGGATTGTCGAGTTGAATCGTTGTCGGCCGGTCAAAGAGCTTGGCATACGGTCCTTCGTCCACCCAGGCGCGCAACTTGGTCGATGCCATCTGCGCCATCGCATTGATCTTCTGATTGCGGTCCCGGTCCTGCCAGTGCGCCAGTTCCGCGGCCAGATCCCCAAACAGCGGGATCGGATTCGAGCTTTTGGCGCTGCACCGCTTATAGGTGGCGGCAATCGCCTCCAACAGAACACTGTCCAACAGATCAATATCGAGATCGGGCGGCGTATTCTCGCCGAGCATGTGCCGGGTCAAGTTCTTCAGGAACGAAAGCTGATCGTTCGATGGCTTGTCCTCGCTTTTGGGAAGGTCCCAGGGATTGATCGTTTGGTCGCTATCGAGCGACATCTGAATCATCTCGCCGCCCATCAACTCGACCAGCGGCTGATAGGAGTCGCCTCGCTCCAGGATCGAGATCAAAGCATTCGCCCGCGCGGCCATCAAGAGCATCTGTTGCGCGGCCAGCGTCTTTCCGCCGCCGCTTTTGGCCATCAGCAGACCATTCGCATCCGATAGATCGGGGTCGAACATCGAATACGGAATCAGTTGCCGATAAGGCGTCTCGAAGAGAATAAGGGGACTTTTGCGTGTGCCGGTCCAGGGCATCTCGACAGGAACAAGGTCGGCGGCGTTCGGTGTGAGCATGTCCTGCTCGCGCTTGTCGCTCTCACCCATTCCTGGCAGCGTCCCGATAAAGAGGCGGCGCTTGGCAATCGTTTCGACGACGGCTTTCGCGCCATTCATGTGGGTGAAGGCGTTCAATACTTCCTGGGTACGATTGGCCAGATCGCGTTCCGCCCGTTCGAGATCCCCAAATGTTACCGCTGGCTGAGAGGTGCGCGCCACAACCGACAGGCTCAGCTTCGCGGTCTTCAGCGAACTCGATATGATGTCCCGCTGCACCTGCATCAACTGAGCCTGCGCAACCTCGGCCTCTGGATTCGATTTGAAGTTGCCATTTGCGTCCTTCTGCGCGGCAATCATCTTCTGCAAGCGTTTCTTGTATCCCTTGAGAACCTTCACCTGGTCAGGAACAAACACCTGCGCGCTGATAACAACCGGGAATCCCAATGTCGAGAAGCGTTGCAGCACCCCCGGAAAC
>Ga0181520_10000442_pt1 | contig 91965 bp, 76 predicted proteins | sample PEATcosm2014_Bin_29_FD_132451 | JGI IMG/M metagenome (GOLD analysis project Ga0181520, IMG submission 132451) | Peatland microbial communities from MTU Mesocosm Facility, Houghton, MI, USA - PEATcosm2014_Bin02_30_metaG | ecosystem: Environmental > Terrestrial > Soil > Wetlands > Peat | place... | reverse complement strand
CTGTTTTTCCTCCTGGCATACACATCTTTTGAACAATAGATTTCCTGAATTCTTCTGAACGAATTTGACTATTCATTTTTTGTCTCCTAATATTTTAGGCGACAACTATCCTAACACACGGGGTCCCGTTACAGGTAAACCATTTTTATTTGATAGAATCGTCTCATTCAAACTTGAACCTTTCCAGAAACAGGCATAAGAACTATTATCCTGTCCGGCAATATATAATGTATTATTGTTATCAATAAAAATCGATTGCAGATTGCAGCCAGTTATATCATTTAACCCTGAAGTATTTTCCTCATAAAAATTATTGGGACTATTATATAAATACCCGGTCCAAAACACATTATTGTTTTCATCTAAACATATTGAATATGTTACTCCTGTTTTACCGTTTGTAACCACTGTATTATCCACCCAATAACATGCATAGTTAGCACTAGAAATATTTGCATATCCACCAACATATATTATGCCATCCTTGACAAATATAGAGTTAGCACTCATGCCTGTTCCATTTACCAAAGGAGTTTCTTTTGACCCTGTCCAATAACAAGCAGTAGTACCATCATATCCTGCAATATATGGTGTACCATTACAAATATATATCGATTTTGCATAACCTCCATTTGCCAAAATGGTTTGGTTAGTGCCTGTCCAGTAACAGGCTCGATTTATTCCATCTGCTCCAGCCATATAAAAAACAACCTGGTTCGAAGCATAGCCCGCCGGTTGATTCAATCCTGACTTGTTCGAGAAATCAGGGTTGAACAAAAGCTGGCAGGACGCAAATATAATTATAGATGTTATTGATATCAAAATTAATATATAGATTCTTCTCATATTCTCTTCCTATAATTTCAAGCTTATTGCCGCGACAGGGAAGAAGCTCCTGGCCCCGAAATCGTAGCTGGCGCCGACCCTTAGGCTGAACCATTTCCACTCGGCTACCGCAAAGAGCCCGGCCGAATAATCGTAGGCATTTACAGGGCCGCTGCCCGGATAAGCGCTGGAATTTATCTGGTTCAGGTAAGCGGGGTTGATCTGGTTTATAGCGCTCTGGGAAAAGTAAATGTAATAAGAGCCTGTTATCCCGGCACCTGCCCGGAAATCTGCCGCCATGTCCCCTAAGAAGTAATATCCTAAATCGAACCTTGGCATTATATCGTAAAGCGTGGCCGAAAGTTCGGGTACATTATACCAGCCAATGTCGCTGCCGGCTTCGATCCATAAGTATCTCCAGGGGAAGTACTCTACGGCAAGACCGCCGTATCCGATGCCTAGCCCCGGCAGGTCTAACTTTACATGAAGAGGCCCGCCCCATTTCTCCTCCGGGGTTACATGGCTGGTCAGGCCGTCCACGACATTAAAGGAACCCATGTAAATAAGGTTTGTATGATCGTCGACAACGATAATATTATGGTTCGACAGGGCGTTCATGTTTGTAAATTCCTCGTTCTCGAATGCCTGTTTGCCGTCGACTGTATAGATGAATTTCTGACCCCGTTGGGCATAGCTGACCGGATCTACAATAACTGAGCCGGTGGCAAAATATGTGATCTGGAAGTTTTCTTTCGCGCCCAGGGTTTTTGTCTCTGAATAAACAATCCTGCCGTCGCGGGGCCTTACTATATTGATAGTATAAGTCTGGCCGCCCAATACGCTCATGCTCTTCCTGTAGTCTTTCTTGTCGGCGGCATCTATAAGTTTGTTGTTGATAAAAATATCATATTTCTCGGAGCCCGCCTTGATGTCGAAATCGAGCCTTCCGAGGGAGTAATCTATTTTCAGGACGTCCTCGATGACGTTTTTAAGGATAAGGTCGATGCTGTCGAAAATCTCGATATCTGTGGCTGTTTCATAGGATTTCGTGAAAACATTTTTATTGTCGGCCTTCGACCAGACACCGATCCTGATAACAACCTTTTCGGGATCTTTCTGCTTGACGTCGTAATCCCCGTAGAGGATGTAATCCGCGTCGTAGACCTGCTTCGGTGCTGTTTCCTGCTTTATCCTGTCCCATTTTGCAAGTACCGGCGAAAGCCAGAAGAGGTCGTTCATGAGATTGTCTTCAGGGACATCGACAGACGGTATGATCCTCATGAAGTTGTAGATCGACCTGAATACTACTAGCTGGAAAGAGTTTGACTTTGAGCTCTTTATATCTTCGATGGGAAGTATATAGAACTTTTCCGCCTGCTTCACCGGCAGGGTGGAATTTGTCAGGTCGGCAGCCGCAGCCGTTCCGGCAGCAAAAAATAAAGCGGCAGTTATTGTAGCGATTAAAACGAGTGCTTTCATAAATTATACTCCATAATCAACCCTTGGATTTTTTAGCGGATTTTTCCGACCCCCTGGAAATACCGCCAGGCATAGGAACATTCTTAGACACGTCAAGATTCAGGCACAAGTTTCGAAATAATTATTGATTTAAAAAAGCCGGGTGAGTAAAACCTTAAAAGGTATGGATTTAATAGGCCTTTTTCAATTGTTGATTATAGGAAGCAGATTTTAATTCGGCAAATTTTATACAACTAAATTTTTCTATTATTTTCATCATTATATAATACGACTGTGTGGATACGAAATATGAAATCCGGGATAAAAATATTTTTTTCTGAAGAATTTGTCTCTGCCGCCACGTACCCCGATTAATTGATTAAACCCCTTCCGGCAATTATAATATTCATCATTTATCAGGAGCGTTTTTAATGCTTACTTTTCAGGATGTAATATTTAAATTGAAAGAATACTGGGGCAAGCAGGGCTGCCTTATCAGGGAGCCTTACGACCTCGAAAAGGGCGCGGGCACTTTCAACCCCGACACATTTCTGCGCTCGCTCGGACCGGAGCCATGGAAAGTAGCGTACGTCGAGCCCTCCCGCAGGCCCACCGACGGCCGTTACGGAGAAAACCCGAACCGCCTGGGCTATTATTTCCAGTTCCAGGTGATCATCAAGCCCTCGCCCGACAATATCCAGGACCTCTACCTGAAGAGTCTCGAATACCTCGGCATCAATCTCCGGGAGCATGACATCCGCTTCGTGCATGACGACTGGGAATCCCCGACGCTCGGCGCCTGGGGACTTGGATGGGAAGTCTGGCTCGACGGCATGGAGATTACTCAGTTCACGTATTTCCAGCAGGTAGGCGGCATAGACCTTTCACCGATCCCCGTGGAGATTACCTACGGAACCGAGAGGATTTCGATGTATCTCCAGAATGTCAACCACTACAGGGATATCCAGTGGAATGCGGAATTCACATACGGCGACCTTCACGAGGAGCTCGAACGCGAATTTTCAAGATACAACTTCGAGATAGCCGATGTATCCCTTTATAAAAGGCTTTTCGATGATTACGAGGCCGAGTCCTTCAAAGCTATCGAAAAGGACGCGGTGCTTCCTGCGTACGACCTGACCATGAAATGCTCCCATGTCTTCAATATACTCGACGCAAGAGGCGCTATATCCGTAACCCAGAGGGAAAGCTATATTCTGCGCGTCAGGAAGCTTGCATCTGCCTGCGCCGCGGCGTTCCTTAAAAAGAGGGAGGAACTCGGGTTCCCGCTGCTGAAAAAAGATAAAGCCGCGAAAGCTTCCCTGCCCGCCTGAGAATGACGGCAAGGTACTTCGCACTGCCTGTCATAAAGCCAGGGCTTTCAGATGTCCTTGGACGCCTGGGATATAACCCCAAGAAAACCGAGCTTGACGACAGGACCCTCGGCCTTGTCGAAGGCGGGATAAGCTACTCTATGCCTTATAATAAACCCGTAGGCCTGTCCGTCGACTGCCTGGTAGCCGGAAAGGGTCCCGAATCCGTGACTCTCGACTGCGGGATAGTCTTCCGTTCAAAAAGACTCGCCCTTATCATGAAAAACTGCGTCTCCGCCACAGTGCTTGCATGCACCATAGGAAGCGCCCTGACCGGAGAAATTGTAAGGCTGACCGAAGAAGGCGAAATTTCAAGGGCTGTGATCCTTGACGCGGCGGCGAGCGAATCCGTGGAAGCCTTCGCGCAGTACATAAACAGCGTCCTTGCCAGGGAAAAGGTCCTCCGGAACTTGAAACCCGTGATGCGCTTCAGCCCCGGCTACGGGGACCTGAAGACCGATATACAGCCTGAAATATTGAAGCTTCTCGGCGCTGAAAAGATCGGATTGACATGCAGTCCTGAAAATTTTATCCTGAAACCCGAGAAATCAATAACCGCGATAATAGGGTGGGAATCTAAATAATCTCAAATCTCACAATCTCTGTTCATCCTTTTGCCCTCTTTGCATCCCAAAGGGATCTTCGGCCATTAGCGGCTTTGCAGTGAAAGCCCTTTTTTTAGGCATTTTCATATAACAATTACGTACAATTGATTTATTTCTGAAAATCTGTTAAAATGTAAGGCTAGTGAATTATTGCCCTATCGGCCCCGGACGGAGGTGATAGGAGGTCATGGAAAACATCGAGTTAAAAAAGGATATCTATCAAAGCCTCCGGAACGGCGCACTCGGGCCGGCGGAAGAGATGACCCTTAAGGGTATGGAAGAAGATATTCACAACACCGACTACGAGAAGATCCTCAAGGTCATCAAATTCTGGCAAAACCGCGCCGGGCTTTTTAAGTATGAGCCGGGCGGCGGCGAGACCCTTATAGGGGAATGGGAAAAATTCCTTGAATTCTGCATAGACCAGCGTCTTGACAACAAAAAAGCAGTGTTATCGATTAAAAATCATGTTTACAGCAAGGCTGTTGAATTTTTAATAGAATCGTACCGGCTGTCGCCGGTCCCTGAAAGGGAAACGCTGATAATTTTAGGGCAGGCTTTTTATGAGATAGGGATCCTCGACAGGGCCCTCGAGACCCTCGAATATGCAATGAGCCTTTCAAAGGGCGACGAGGACATCAGGGTCTATTTGCTTCTCGGCGATATCTATTACGAGATCGGCGAAAGCGATTCGGCGATGGTCATGTTCAACGAGGCTTTTTTGAAGTTTCCCCAGCTTGTTAATATAGAGAATATAGAATACCCCGCGATAAAAAAACTCAAAGAGATGGTGGCGGAAGACGGGTTTCATGAAAATGAAGTCCTCGAATGGATTGCCGTTTACGGCTATCTTTACGAGGGTTTGACGGCCCGGAGAAAGCTCGAATATAACGACTACATGGAAATGAAAGAGAAGATCCTCGATTACGAGAAGTCGTTGAAAATAGACAGGAAGGTCAGGAACATTATTGTTCCCAGGCTTATAAATTTTTACCTGTGGATACTGGATTACTATATCTACCAGCTCGGCGCATTCAAGACAGCCGAGAATGTCGCAAAGAGGATCCAGGACCTTATCGGCGCAGCGAACTGCCGCCTTGAAACGCAGAACAAGTTAGCCGGACGCGCAGCCCTTTTATTTAAAGGATTGCTAGCTAAACAGGCGGCGGTTAAAGAAGCCGCAGAAAAGGCGGCCGAAAAGACAAGTTAAGGAAGATTTATGGCAATAGTTGCTGTTGGTTCTCTTGCATTCGACAGTATTAATACTTCTAAGGGTAAAAGGGAAAGGGTTCTTGGAGGCTCGCTTACCCATTTTGCCAGCGCCGCCTCTTTTTTATCCAGGCCGGATATGGTGGGCGTTGTCGGCGGAGATTTCAGGGACAGCGACTGGGATTTTATAAAATCAAAAGCAAACAGCATCGAAGGGATAGAAATATTAAAAGATGAAAAATGCTTTTTCTGGGAAGGCGTTTATTCCGATGATTTCGAGAAGCGGGATACTCTGAAAACCGAGCTTAACGCATTTGCAAAGTTCGATCCCATGGTTCCTCTTTCATACAGGGCTAAGGGGCCTTTTATTCTTTTTTTAGCCAATATCGATCCTGTAATCCAGAAAAAAGTCGTCGACCAGAGCCGTGAAAGTAATCTCCGTATTCTCGACACCATGAATTACTGGATCAGCTCGAAGCCCAAGGAATTAAACCAGGTACTCGATTCCGTCGAGGGGATTATTGTCAACGAAGAAGAGGCTTTTCAGCTTACAGGCGAAAAGAACATAGTAAGAGCCGCCGACAGGATGTTCCGTCCTCATTTCAAGATGATCATAGTCAAGAAGGGCGCCAACGGGGTGATGGTATTCGGAAAGAATTTCATTGTCTCTCTTCCCGCATTCCCTCTAAAGGATATAACCGATCCTACCGGGGCCGGGGACAGTTTCGCCGGGGCTTTTATAAGCTGGCTCGACCGGCATGGAAGGAAGTATGATCAGGTTACCCTTAAAAACGCGGCTGCCTATGCCACTGTTGTTGCATCATTCGCTGTCGAGGATTTCGGAGTTGAAGGGCTTAACGGGATTTCAAAAAATGATATAAATAAACGCCTGAACCAGTTCCGCAGAATTTCGGCGTTCAAATAAATAACGGGAGAGAAACTGAAATGGCTGAAACAATGATCAAGAACAAAGAAGATATATTGCTCGATATAGAGGAAAAACTTAAAGAAGAGAAATGGACCAGGGCTGCAATTGAAAGCTACAGCGTGAGGAATTTCATTGAACTCGACAGCATCATCAGGATGTCTATCGACGACAATTTCAAGGACGATCTGAAAAATCTCTGCAGGGAAAACCTCAAACACTATCAGAACAGCGTTGTGGGGCTTTATATTATTGGCGTACTTTCCCTGGAAGAATCGTCTGTCGACGACACTCATATTCCCCAGATCATCAAGCTTTTCATGGATAACAAGAAGCTTAAGATCGCCGAATTCCTTGCGGAGAAGATCCTTTCCTACCGCGAAAATAAATTCGCCCTGAAGACCCTTGAAACGGTTTACGAAGATTACGGCAATCAGGACGAGCTTTTCAATATTAAAAAGAGGCTCGTTCTTATCGACAGCAAAGATGCCGCTAACGCCAAGTACCTCGGCGAATATTATGAAAAAGAGGGCGATAAAGACCAGGCAATGTTTTATTACCGCCTGGCTATGGAACGCTATATCAAGGCAAGAAGCGTAAAGATGGTCGAGGATCTCTGGAACAAGGTCATCAAGCTTTACCCGGAGGATGCGAACCTTGTTATCAGCATGTCCAAGAAGATCACGGAAGTCCTCGGTGAAGAGAGAACGGCCGATATGGTCTTCAACGATTTTATCAGGCAGGCTATAAAGAATGAAAAATACAGGGAAGCCCTCAGGGTTTTAAAAGTAATCATAGATTTCAAGACTACGGAAAAGCAGTTCCGCAAGGCGATCGAAGACTGCTACAGGAATATCTACAAGGACCACAGCCAGCTCGAGAAATACTTAAAACTCTCCGCCATAGGCCAGAGCTGGAAACCCCACAAAGAGGCCATGAGGCTTTTCGAAACTCATATAGCTTTCGACAAGGGAATCTTCGTTTCTCATAAAAGCTGGGGTATCGGCCTTGTCAAGGAGATCCAGAACGATAAGGTTATCATAGATTTCGAAAGCAAGAAGAACCATGAAATGTCTCTCGAGATCGCTCTCAGGGCTCTCGACATATTAGACGCCGACAATATAATCATCTGGAAAAAGCATAAGACCGAAGAGCTCCGCGGCCTTCTCAAGACAGACCCTCTTAAGGTTATAGAGATAGTCCTCAAGAGCAACAGGGGTGAAATTTCATCCACGGAGATTAAGGCCTATTTCGTCCCCGATATGATGAAAGAAAGCGAGTGGAACAAGTGGTGGCTCGGCGCTAAAAAACAGCTCGAGACCAGCGAAACCGTCATCCAGAACCCGACCAAGAGGAATATGATAGAGCTCAGGGATAACGAACAGAGCATCGTCGATGAAATTATCAGCAAATTCAAAAAAACAACAACATTCGAAAATAAGGTCAAACTGTTCATCGATTTCGTTTTGCGCGGCGGCGATGTGAATTCGGCGCCCGCAGCGGCTATGGTAGACTATTTCAACGAGATCATCAAGGCTTCCAGCGAATCAAACGATAAGCAGCTTGTTTCACTTGTTGCGCTGAAGTATTCCAATTATGAAAAATACAGCGACAGCGACGTCGACAGTTCGAACTTCTTTGAAATAAAGAGCCTTTACGACCTTTACGACAAGCTCGATCCCGAACTCAAGAAAACCTTCCTGATGCTTTTGATGAAAAAGCTGAAAGACTGGGATCTCAAGTTCGCGGATATCATCATCCATTCTTCTGTGGTAAAGCTGAACAGGTTTATGCTTAACGAGCTTGAAATGTTCGAGAAATTCGAAGTCATCAACAGCATTTTCGTCGCCTCGATGAATGCCTTCCATGAAAATCCCGAATTGTTCCTGTGGATCTCCAAGGTGCTTTTCGAGGAAAGCACGACAAACCTTAAAGACAAGATAGGGGTCCGCGAGAGCGAAGTCATGTTCAGGCTGCTGTCGCTTATAGATATCCTTAACGACGAAATCGAATCCAAGACCAATATAGCAAGGAATAAAAAGATCATCCAGGGAATATACGATATACTTTTCAAGAAGAGCATGCTTAAGGAGCTCATAGCCAAGTCGGACGAGGCTACGGCAAAATCTCTATTGTCCCTTCTTTATTCGACATTGACCCTTGAAACCGAAATGAGAGAGGCTTTTATCAACCAGATCATAGCCCTCTATCCCTCGCTCAAGAAGATAAGCAAGCAGGAAAAGATCTTCATAAGGCACCCGTTCCTGGTCACAAACACATCGCTTGAAGCCAAGAAACGCGAACTTGCAAGGATCATGTCAGCCGAAATTCCTGAAAACAGCCGCGCTATCGGCGAAGCGATGGAAAAGGGAGACCTTCGCGAAAATGCGGAATACAAAGCGGCTCTTGAAAAGCAGGACCAGCTGAAGGCCTCGGCTTCAAAGCTTGAAACAGAGATAAACCAGGCTAAGGTCCTCGACAAAAACAAGGTAAATATATCGATAGTAGACGTCGGCGTTAAAGTCACCGTCAAGGCGCCAGAAGGCACGATCGACGAATACCAGATCCTCGGACAGTGGGATGTGGATTTCAACACCAAGACTATTTCTTACCATTCCCCCCTTGGGAAGTCTCTGCTTGACAGGAAAGTCGGCGATAAGATAGATTTCGAATATAACGGCGAGCTGAAAAAGTTCGAGATCGTAAAAATAGAGCTTGCGGATTTCGCTTAAAAATAAATAAAAATAAATAAAAATAAACAGGCCTACTGGCACATAGGAGGGAAGGATGCCTCTTGTTACATTATTAATCCAGATGATTGTCGGTGCTTTAGCCGGAATTTTTTATCTGAAAGTGATGAAAAAGCCCATGTTCGGGCAGTTCTGGGGAGCTATTATTTTCGGTGTTATCGGCGGTATTTTAGGTGCATATTTTCTGGGTACTATCAATATCAACAACCAGTCAATCACCCAATCACTTATAAAGAATCCGCTTTCAGTCGATTTTCTGGCAACTATCTTCGGATCATTTGCATTACTCTGGCTGTTTTCAAAAATATCTCATTGATAAAATTCTGGAGGCTTAAACTATGGCTAACGAATTAGATGACGTTAAAGTTGGGAAAATAAGTCTTGAAAAACCTCTGACTGTAGCTATCGATATGCCTGTATCCAAAGCGGTTGAAAAGATGCTCAGGGAAAGGGAACACAGCATTATTGTCGTGGATAAAGCGGCAAAACCTGTCGGGATCGTATCCGCCTGGGATATATTAAAGATTACATTCCTTGCAGACAGCGCCAGGGATATGCTTGTTTCAAAACTTATTGAAGGCCAGAAGCTTCTTTTTGTCTATAACGAGGTCAGCTTAAGGGATGCCTTAAACCTGATGATAGAAAAAAATGTCAGCGCCCTTCCAGTCCTCGATGAAAAAGACAATCTGTCCGGCAAGATCAGCCTGATCGATATTTCCAGGTTTGTAAAAGAGAAATTATAGTGCGACTGAGTCCTGCTAAGCCCTGCTAGCGCAGGACTAAGAACCGCTAACAGCGGGGACTGAGACCGCTTCAAGCGGTTCTAAGGAGCTATCATGGGTAAATATCTTGTTACATCCGCTCTGCCTTACGCGAACGGACCGCTTCATCTCGGCCATCTGGCAGGTGCATATCTTCCTGCGGATATATTCGTCAGGTTTAAAAAATTAAACGGAGACGACGTCGTCTACATCTGCGGCAGCGACGAGCATGGAGTGCCGATCACGATAAGGGCTGAAAAGGAAGGAGTAAGCCCCAGGGTTATCGTTGATAAATACCACAACGAAATGGTTGAAAGCTTTAAAAAGATGAGGATAGATTTCGACAACTTTTCAGGCACGGCCAGGCCCAAGCATCACGAGATATCCCAGAGATTTTTCCTTGAACTTGCCGAAAACAATTACCTCGTAACAAAAACTGAAGAACAGTTCTTCGACAACACAAAAAAACGCTTCCTTCCCGACCGCTACATCGAGGGAAAATGCCCCCATTGCGGATATGAAAAGGCAAGGGGAGACCAGTGCGACAATTGCGGCCGGCTGCTAAATCCCATGGAGCTAATAAATCCTGTAAGCATTCTATCCGGTGAAAAACCCGTTATTAAAAAAACGATGCACTGGTATCTAAAGCTCCAGGATTTCGAGGAAAGACTTGTCGCCTGGATAAAATCAAAAGAGAACTGGAAAGATAATGTACGCAATTTTGTCCTGGGCTGGATAGACAAGGAAGGACTCCGCGAGAGGTCGATAACCCGCGATATCGATTGGGGAATACCCGTACCCGTAAAGGGGCCGGAAGCCGAGGGGAAGGTCCTTTACGTATGGTTCGATGCTCCTATCGGCTATATATCCTCCACCGTGGAATGGGCGGGAAAAACGGGACAGCCCGATAAATGGAAAGATTACTGGCTTTCACCCGATACAAAGATCGTTCATTTTATCGGGAAAGACAATATCCCCTTTCATGCAATCATATGGCCCGCCATTCTCATGGGCCAGAAAACGGAATATCAGCTCCCTTATGACATACCTGCAAACGAATATTTGACCCTCGAGGGAGAAAAGCTTTCCACATCCCAGAACTGGGCCGTCTGGGTAGACGAGTACCTTGCGGTATTTCCGCCCGATCCTCTCCGCTACTACCTTGCCGCAAACGCGCCGGAGACCAAGGACGCCGATTTTTCATGGAAGAGCTTCCAGGCAAGGAACAATGACGAGCTTTCAAATATACTCGGAAACTTCGCTAACAGGACCCTGACCTTCCTTAAGGGCAACTGCAAGGGGATTATCCCTGAAGGCGTTTACAAAATCGAGGATGAAACTGCTTTCGCACTCTTGGATAAATATACTTCAGAATTAACAGCTGCATTTGATAAATTCCATGTAAGGGAAGCTTCAAAAATATTGATGGATATCGCCAGGCTTGGTAACAAGTACTTTGACGACGCAAAGCCATGGGTTCAGAAAAAGGACAACCCTGAAGGCATGAAAACATCAATAAATGTCTGTATGAATATCCTGAGAGTTCTATCGGTGGCCATGTATCCCGTAATGCCGGATTCAGCTCTAAGGCTCTGGAAAATGATAGGCGAAACCGGCGATATCGCTTCCGAAAGATGGGCAAGCCTCGCCTCTTCAAGGATCAAACCGGGCCGGAAAATAGGCGAACTTGAGATACTTTTCGTCAAATATGACGACAAGATCATCCAGGAACAGATAGACCGCCTGCTTAAAAAATCGAACCGGGACGAAGCGCCGAAAGTATCCATCGACGAATTCAAAAAGTTCGATCTGCGCGTGGCGGAGATCATCGAAGCCGTTCCGCTTGAAAAATCCAAAAAACTTCTGAAACTGAAAGTCCGCGTTGGGGAAACCGAAAAGCAGATCCTCGCGGGAATCAAGCCGTATTACGATCCGGCAGCGCTCAAGGGCAGGAAGATCATTATCATTAACAACCTCGAACCAGCGACCCTTATGGGCGAGAAATCGGAGGGTATGATGCTTGCAGCTTCCGATGAAGGGCATACGAAGGTAATTTTCCTGACGCCGGAATCCGATATCGAAAGCGGTTCGAAAATAAGCTAACGGACGTTTAACACGGAGACATGGAGATACTTTTCCTCACTCAAGCCTGATTTGATAATAATAATCCTATATTGCTAACAAATATTTGATAATATATTGTTGAAATTTATTATTTTATTACTTATTATATTATCGTGAGGTGTTTATGTCTTATAAGACAAGGAAACCATTATATAAGATTCTTGAAGACATAAGAGGTTCAAAGTTAATTGTTTATATAACCGGTGACAGGAGAGGATGGGAAACTCAAATTCATGAAGAAGTTTTAGATCTGTTAATAACTCATTTAGATATTATAAACAAACATCAAAAAATCAGTTTATATTTGTATTCAAGAGGTGGTAATACTTTAGCTGCATGGGGTATAGTAAATTTAATCAGGCAATTTTGTAAAGAGTTTGAAGTCATTGTCCCATCAAAAGCACGTAGCGCTGCTACTCTTATTTGCTTGGGTTCAAACAATATAGTAATGACTAAACAGGCTACTTTAGGTCCGATTGATCCAAGTGTTAGTACACCTTTAAATCCACAAATACCAAATCCTCAAGCACCGGGTACTACAATGCCTTATCCCGTGAATGTCGAGGCTATAAAAGGGTTTATAGAACTTGCAAAAGAAGAATTAAAAATTAAAAATTCAAATGAATTAGCAGCATTGCTTACTAGTTTAATGGAAAAAGTAAATCCATTAGTGCTTGGTGAGGTTTTTAGAGCCCGGGCACAAATACAAATGTTAGCAAGAAAATTATTAAAAAATCATATCTCAGATGAGAATAAGAGAAAAAAGATAATAGAATTTTTATGCAGCGAATCAGGAAGTCACGATTATACTATAAATAGAAAAGAAGCAAAGGAAGAATTACATTTACCTGTTGAAATTCCGGATGATAACCTTTACAAAATTATTAAAGAAATTTACGATGATATTTTTAATGATTTACAATTGAATAAAGCTTTTGATCCTATTACCCTTTTAGGTTCAAATATTTCTGCCGATTATTCTATAACAAGGGCTTTAGTAGAAAGTCTCGATGGCGGTTCTGACTACTTTATATCGGATGGTAGAATAACTAAATTTCAAAATCCTCAAGGAATTGCAATAAATGATCAAAGAATATTTGAGGGGTGGAAGCATGAATAACTCAATTAACAGTTCTCTTTTTATTAAATTTTCCGAAAATAGCTGTTCTTTTGTAGGATACCTGGATTATTCCTCAACATCAAAAACTGCTGTTTCAAATACAATTAAAATTAATAGTATACCTTATATAGCAGAATATTTTCCTAATGAAATTCCAAATAATGAAACTTTGGAAGCTATCAATGAATCAAGAAATCCTAATTCATTGCAAACATATAAAAATTTTGAAACCTTTTTAACTTCACTTGAGGGTTAGTTTTGCTTGAAATTAAATATTCTTCCCGCTTTAAAAAAGATTATAAAAAATTGAAATATTCAGGTCGGTATAATATAAAATCATTAGATATTTTAATGGAAAAAAAAGCCGGCCAAATACCTCTGGATCAATCAAATGAAGATCATCAACTACAAGGATACTTTTCTGATTTCAGAGAATGTCATATTGAGCCGGATTGGTTGTTAATCTATAAACTTGATGTCAATTATGTGACTTTTACCAGAACAGGTTCGCATTCTGAATTATTCGGATGAATTATAATCGACTCTCCGATTCTCCATGCCTGCGGGCACATAGGTCTCCGTGTTAATTACTCCCCGTTAAGCGCCCGTTCGAGACGCTTTATATCGTTCTCAGTGTGCTGCATGCAGAAATATCCGGTGTCGCCATCCAGCCAGACGCCTCTTTTTAAGAGCTCCGCTGACCCTGCAGGCCCGCCGAGGTCGGTCCGGAAAATACTGCCCCTTAAAAATAATATTTTCCCGGAATCAATTTTAAACTCCCTTTTGTGAAGATCGCCGGACCTGAGGTAATATTTTATCGCTTCAAGGATTGCGATGGATTTGTACGAGGGAATATTCTCGCCCCCAAGCATCAATCGCGACAGGATAACAGCGCTGTCAATACCATTGGCTATGACAGGCCCGCAAAGGATAAAATCAGCATCACTGAGAGAATTCGAAAACCCGCTTTTCAGCCTGAAAGCTGTTCTGCTCTCGACAGCGCATTTCCGCACAGCACTGAATTTCTTATAGTCAAAATCGCCTAGATCCCCGTCGAAATCGATTGGTTCGAAAAACAGGATCCCGTATTCACTGTCAGGCTGGGCCCTCTCGACTTTTATGCCGGGAATAGCCTTCGCAATGTTTTCAAAAAGCCAGGAGGATGTGACGCCGATAGTTTTCGAACCAGCCGACGCCGCGAGCGCTGCAAAAGCCCCTGCCGCACTCTCGTAAAACGAGATATTATCGAAATAGCAGAAGGTCCTGAAAAGTTTTACGAGGGGATGGCGGAATTTATCGACGAAGCCCGGCGAAGTGCCTGCCGAGATGCCGTTTTTAACGAACCGGGTTATGGTTTTAAAATTGTGCCCGCAGATTACCGAGCCGCTATGCAGGGAGAAATCGGCGTATTTATTCCCATCGATGTCGTATATGTACTGGTCTTTCTCTTTTTTAACAATAAATGGCGGGGAATTTTCCGGAATGCACCCTGCTAAAGAACGGATCCTTTTTTTCGAGAGGCCTGCCTGGTAGCCGCCGGACATGGGGAAATCGGACATGAGTCACCCTGAAAAATGGCCTGCTCCCGATTAGCTCAGGAAGCAGGCGGTATTATTTTAATAATTAACTTCTTTACTTAGCGTATTCAATTACCCTGGTTTCTCTTATAAGGGTTATCTTTATCTGGCCGGGGTACTTCATTTCATTTTCTATTTTCTTGGCTATATCCTTCGCTAAAAGGTATGCATTATCATCAGTGACTGCATCGCTGGATACGAACACGCGTACTTCGCGTCCGGCCTGGATGGCATAGGCCTTTTCGATGCCCGGGAAGGAGGTCGCGATATTTTCAAGGTTCTGCAGCCTCTTCAGGTATTCCTCGAACGATTCGCGGCGCGCACCGGGCCTTGATGCCGAAATAGCGTCGGCTGCCATTACTATGGAAGCTTCGACATATTTCAATTCAGCCTCGCCATGATGCGATGCGATCGCGTTTACAATGTTGTCCGGCATACCGTATTTATGAGCGACTTCGGCTCCGACAAGCGAGTGCACGCCTTCGCCGGTAGTCCTTATACCCTTGCCGATGTCATGAAGAAGACCGGCTATCTTGGCCTGGTCAACATTGGTGCGAAGGTCTCCAGCTATCATTCCTGCCAGGTTGGCGACTTCTATGGAATGGTGGTAAACGCTCTGTCCGTAGCTTGTCCTGTATTTGAGCCTTCCTATATAAGGGTATAGCTCCCTGGGAAGGTTAACCTTGAGGTCCATGCAGGCCTGCTTGCCGACTTCTATGATCTCGAGGTTCATGTCCTTTTCGACCTTGGCCGCGATTTCTTCGATTCTGGCGGGATGTATCCTGCCGTCGACAATGAGTTTCTCGAGGGACTGCTTGGCTACTTCCCTGCGGTATGGATCGAATGAAGAAATGATCACAACTTCAGGAGTGTCGTCGATGATCAGGTCGACACCGGCAATAGATTCGAAGGCCCTGATATTCCTGCCTTCCCTTCCGATGATCCTTCCCTTCATCTCGTCATTGGGAAGAGTGACCGTTGAAATTGTCCGTTCGGCCGTGACTTCAGCCGCGTTTCTCTGAATGGCTGAAACAATGATCTCGCGGGCTTTTACTTCACCCTGGTCGCGGGCTTCATCTTCAATCTTTTTAATGATATTGATGGAATCCATTTTCGCGTCTTCGGTCATTTCATGCATCAGCTGCTGCTTGGCTTCCGCAGCGGTCATCTGGGCAACTCTTTCGAGTTCCCTTAAGTGGCGCTCGTATGCCTTTTTGAGCTCTTCCGCGGTTTTCTTAAACTCTTTTTCCTCGTTCTCCAGCTCTCTTTCTTTTTTCTCCAGGGATTCGAATCTTTTATCGAGGGCATCTTCTTTCTGAACAAGACGCCTCTGCGCTTGCTGAAGTTCAAAATTTCTTTCTTTAAATTCTCTGTCTAACTGTTTCCTTTCTTCAATTAATTTGTCTTTAGCTTCAAGAAGAATTTCTCTTTTCCTGGCTTCAGCCTCTTTATCAGCAGACGCCAGAATTTCTTTAACTTTTTCTTCAGCAGATTCCAATCGGAACTTCGCGATTAATTTTCTCACGAAGTAACCGGCAATACAGCCGGCCAAAAGAGAGGGGAGAGCAGTCAATAAAATGATCAACATATAATTCCCCTGCAAATTATTAAAATATCAACTCTATAATTTAAAATCAAATCAGATTACTGTCAAGGTATCGTAGCCAAATAATGTTAAAATAATCTGATAATTTTTAAACTGCACTTCCTATTTTTTTTATTCCCTGTCCTTAAAAAACACTCCAAAGAATTTCTGCCACCCGGTATGCTCCTCTGAATAAGCCATATTCAAGACCCTTCTTGCAATATGGTTTATGCAAAGGGAAACGCTTGAGTGCGGATTATAAACAGTGAACGGGGTCTGCTTCCTTACGGCCTCGCCAATGATCGGATCCTCAAAAATAAATCCGAAATTATCGATTTTTATGTTAAGGAACTGGGCGCAGATATCGATGATCTTCCTGGATACCTTGTTGGCCTCGACAATATTCCTGACCCTATTTAAAACGAGCTTGATATTGGGAGTGTCGGACTCGGTCACTATCGCCTTGATGATGCCGTACGCGTCTGTCATTGAAGTCGGTTCAGGAGTAGTTATAACTATTGTTTCATGAGCCGCTATGACAAAACTCAGGACGTTTTTAGAGATCCCGGCAGATGTGTCTATGATTATATAATCGGCATAGCTGATCTCTTTCATGGCCTCGATGAGATTCTGCTTTTCTTCATCGCCGAGGTTGGCAAGCTGGGTAAAACCGGATGCCCCGCCTATGATATCCACCCCGAGCTCAGTCTTATAAATTATCTCGCTCATCTTTTTCTGGCCCTTGATTACATGATAAAGATTATACTTGGGGATCAGCCCCATGAGAACATGCACATTGGCAAGACCGAGGTCTGCGTCGAATACGATAACCTTTTTCGGGTTGTCCTTCATATTTGCAAGGCTTATTCCGAGGTTCAGGGCGAAACTGGTCTTCCCCACCCCCCCCTTTCCCGAGGTTATCGCAATGATCTGCGTATTTGTACTGGGATATTCACCCATCATCCTGCGAAGGCCTTCAGCCTGATCAGGACCCAGAAGAGTTGACATATTTTTTTACCTCTGCCCCGGCGTTTATTTTAATGAATCGGCAATTAATCTATCGACATTAGCTATTTCAAAATCTTCGGGCACTCCCTGCCCGTTTGTTACGAATGATAACGGTTTTTTTGTCTTGTAAAGTGATGAAACAACGGATCCAAGATACATTGTTTCATCAAGCTTTGTGGCAATAATATGGGCAAAATCAAGACATGAATAACTGTCGATGACAAGGTCCAGGTCCCTGGGCTTTGTCGTCGCGCTGACAACCAGGTGTATATCGAATTTTAATTTTGTTTTCTTCAGCCAGTCCGACAGCTCCCTTATGACTATCGTGTCCTTGGGGCTCTTTCCCGCGGTATCAATAAAAGTGTAATGCGCCTCATCCTGCTCAAGTATGTTGTAAAACTGCTCTTCCTTGTTAATCGGGTAAAACGGCGCCTTCATCAGGTCGGAATATGTCTTTAACTGGGAATCGGCTCCTACTTTATATCTGTCAATCGATATGAAACGGAGTGACTTCTGGCGGATGACGGCTATATGGGCGGCCATTTTAATAATGCTGACTGTTTTACCAACTCCTGTAGGCCCTACGAAAAGAATATTTTTCCCGTTGGAGTAGTTTTCCATCAGGATATCTTCCCGGATGATATTGGTCTTGAAGAAATCCCTAACGGTTGCAATTATCTGGGTTTTATCGATAAGTATCTCGTTTTTCTGTGTCTTGAGGTATTCAAGAATTTCATGAATTACGCCGGGATGGAATTCCCTTTCCATCAGGAAATCCTCGCACCACTGGATGTTTTTCTGGGATATTTCCAAATCCTGTATGATCTTTTTCTTGTTTTCGAGCGAAGCGTTGCGGGATGTTTTGATCAGCCCGTCTTTAATTTCCTCGAACTCGCTTTTAATAAAACTCTGTATCTCTTCAAGGGAGGTTTTAAGATTTTTGACTTCCTCCTCCAGCTTTTTACTTTTCTCGGCGCCGGCTGCAAACGAAGCCCTGGCCCCTGTGAGCACAGGAGAATTTACCATTCTCTGGAAGGATCCGACGGTTTGACCGGTGTTTTCCGTCTCTTCATCCTTGAAAAGGTCGGGCTGGATAGTATTTTTTCTTACGATTTTCCTATCTCTTTCAATAACTCTCGATTCATCTATGCATGCAGTCGCTATCCATACGGTTTCTTTCCTCAGGCCTAAAAATTTTTTCCTTTCCTCGGGATAAGTCCTGATCAGCATTGTTTCCTTAACGCGGTTTTCCATCCTTGCCGCCATGAACATTTTATCAACCGCTTCCTGCTTAGATTTGCCTTCGTAGATAGCGTATTTCATAACTGCTCCTTTAGTTAATGCTGATTATCCCTATCTGGTCCAGGGAATAATTCGTAGGTATCTCCGAATAGGAAAGCACGCCGATCCCAGGGAAAGATCTCTCTATCAATTCCCTTACAAGCCTTCTTATCTTCTGGCTCGATAAAATAACCGGCTGGCGGCCTGTTTTAATTACCCCGTCGATGACCTGGCTCGCTCCCGTTATAAACTTGTTGACAAGATCGGGTTCGAGGGTCGACACAAGGCCCTGGGCAGTCTCATGGATGGAATCCGTAAATATCTGCTCTACCTCGGGATCTATGACTATGGCCTTGAGAGTGTTCGTTTCATCAGCGTAGCTCGACGCTATCTGCTTTCCAAGCGACTGCCTGACGTATTCGGTTATAAGATCAATATTTTTTATACTCGATCCGTAATCTGAAATGGTTTCAAGGATCGTCAGCATATTCCTGATCCTCACGCCTTCCTTGAGAAGGTTCTGAAGGACTTTCTGTATCTCGCCCACGCTTGAATTTTTCAGGGCTTCCTCTGTAACTACGGGATACTCCTTCTGCAGGGCGTCTATCATGCTCTTTACATCCTGCCTTGTCAGCAGTTCTCCCGCGTTCTTCTTAATGATTTCGGTTATATGAGTGGCAATGACAGATGGCGGATCGAATATATCGAACCCCAAAGATTCCGCCTTGGACCTCTCCTCATTTGATATCCACTTGGCGTCCAATCCGAAAGCCGGCTCCTTGACCTCGACGCCTTCGATCGATTTCAGGTCTAACTTCGGGTTCATTGCGAGGAACCTGTTTATATATATCTTGCCCTTGCTGACCTCTGAACCTCGTATCTTCAATATATATTCTGAAGCGTCTATCCCTACATTGTCGATGATCCTGATAGGAGGAACCAGGATGCCCATGTCGAGCCCTATCCTCCTGCGGATAAGCTTTATCCTGTCGAGAAGGTCTCCGCCCTGCTCCTTATCGACAAGGGGGATCAGGTTGTAGCCGATCTCGAGGTTCATAGGGTCTATCCTGACTATGTCCTCGACGGTTGTTACCTGGTCGGTCGCCTGTCTCGATTTGGAGCTTTCATCTTCCTTTTTCTTAATGTTCATTTCTATGGAACGGCTCATGGAATAACCGATTGCAATAATTCCTGCGCCGATTATTATATTGAAAATAGTCGGGAACCCCGGGACGAAACCCATGATAAAAATAGCGCTGCCGGCTATGTACAAAACGGGAGGCGTAGCTCCTATCTGGGAAACGACATCCTTTCCGAATTTTTCCCTCGAAGCCGTCCTTGTCACGATCAGGCCGGTAGCCGTAGAGATCATGAGGGCAGGTATCTGGGACACGAGACCCTCTCCAATCGTGAGAAGGGTATATGTCGTCGCTGCTTCACCTATGGCAAGCCCATGTACCAGGACTCCTGTGATAAGTCCGACTATTATATTGACAAGAGTAATGACGAAGGCGACCATGACGTTTCCCGAAACGAACTTGGACGAACCGTCCATAGCTCCGTAGAAATCAGCCTCGAGCCTGAGCTCATCCCTTCTCCTCCGGGCCTCCTCCTCCGTGATAAGGCCGGCATTGAGATCCTCGTTTATGGATAGCTGCTTGCCGGGAAGGGCGTCTAATGTGAAACGGGCGGCGACTTCTGAAACCCTCGATGCGCCTTTCGTGATGACAAGAAATTGAATCGCCAGGATGACGATAAATATTGTTATCCCGACTATATAATTTCCGGATACCACGAAATCACCAAAGGCCTTGATGACCTTTCCGTCGAAAGCCGGACCGAGCGTGAGGATAAGCCTCGTCGCCGATACGTTCAGGCCCAGCCCGAAAACCGTAGTCAGAAGTATCAGGGACGGAAAGGCGGAGAAATCCGCAGGTTTTTTAACATAAAGAGTGCTTAAAATTATCATTATTGAAAGCGCAAGGTTTATTATTATCAGTATATCGAGCAGGAACGTGGGTATAGGAATAATAAGCATCAATACGACTACGATAAGGGCGATAGCGACCAATATATCGACATTGTCTGAAAGTTTAAAAACACCCTGTTTGGTTGTGGCTGCCATAAGTTACTCCTCTGTGGCCTCCGTCAGGCCGCGACGCTATCCTTCATCTGGTAAACCAGTGATAGGATCTTTGCTACCGCCATGAAGAGTTCCGGCGGGACTTCCTGCCCCACATCGACCCTCTTGTAAAGTTCCCGGGCTAACGGTTTGTTTTCCAGTATATATATATTATTGTCTCTGGCTATGCTTTTTATCCTTTCAGCTACCGGCCCTTCGCCCTTCGCTATCACGACCGGCGCATTCATAAAGCTCGGCTCGTATTTCAGGGCTACGGCTATGTGTGTCGGGTTTGTGATAACAACATCGGCCTTGGGGATCTCCTGGATCATCTTCCTCGAAAGAAGCCTCCTCTCCATTTCCCTTATCCTGGCCTTGATTTCGGGGTTGCCTTCCATTTCCTTGAATTCCTGCTTGACTTCCTGCTTGGTCATCTTAAGGGATTCATTGTAGATATATCGCTGGAACGCATAGTCCCCAATCGCGAAAATCAGCAGAAGCACCCCTGAAAAGCTCACAAACTGGAAAAGGATCGCCCATATAAGGCCGAAAGCGTCGAGGAGTTCCATCCTCGATATGGTGATCATTTGAGCGAGCCGCTGGTTGATTATTATGAAGGCTACTACAAAAACTCCCACAACCTTGAGGATTGATTTGGCGAGGTTGAAAATAGCTTCCCTGGACCAGAACATCTTCATGAAATTCGGACCCATATTTGTCAGGATCTTGCTGAAATTGAGCGATATTTTCTTGGTTGAAAAAACTATACCGCCCTGGATCAGACTTGCGGCCACAGCAGATATTACGCCTACGATCATCAGCGGCAACACGCTTGACGATGATAGCCAGAGCATGTCCATGAAAAACGGAACAACGCTGTTCTTGGAAAGCTTTATCGTCAGGAGGTTTTCCATATAATATCTCATGATCTGTACCAGGGAATTGTATATAAACCCCCCGATAAGTGCGACCGTCCAGAAACCCGTAAGGAAAACTATGATTGCCGTTAGTTCCTGGGACCTGGGAATATTGCCTTCTTCGCGGGCCTTTCTCTTCTTGTATTCAGTAGGTTCTTCTGTTCTTCCCTCGTCTTCGGCCGCAAAAAACTGGAGGTCGAAGCGGAATCGCAGCGCAGCCGGTCCGCCGACGGGTTCCGCGAACTCAAAAAGGTCAAAAATATTGCTTTTGCTGAAATATTCCATATTTATACCTTACGCCGGCTGAGCCGGTTTTAATAAGCGGATCAGGTCATTAGTATCCCTGAGCATCCCGCTGATGACATTCCCGCCAAGGTCCACTATCGAAGGCAGGATAAGCCATATAACGATAAATCCTACAATAAGTTTAATGTTAAACCCCATTATCATTACATTAAACTGGGGAGCGACCCTCGAGATAATAGCCATCGCCATATCCATGAGGATTGTGACCCCGATTATCGGCAGCGATATTTTAAGCCCTATGTCGAACATAGTCATGATAGCCGATACAAACCCTTTTATCACAACCCCTATCGTCTGTACTGAAAGAGGCGCAGTATTCTTAAAACTGTCCACGATAGCCTGCATCATCAGAAAATGCGCGTCAGCCCTCACGAGCAGAAGGAGAATAAGGACGCCGAAAAGGTTCCCGATCGCCGGGACCTGAGTTTCGGAAACAGGGTCGAATACTTCGTTCATTCCCAGCCCCATCTGTATGCTGAAAATCTGGGCTGAAACCTGGAAGGCCGAGACGATTATATATATAAACATCCCCACCCCGGCCCCGAAAATAAAACTGTTCAGGCAGTTCAGTCCGAATTCCAAAATATCCGCGCCCTCTTTATATCCCATCTGGGCGACTAAAGGCACAGCAATCAGGCTTACAAAAAAACCGAGCCCTAATTTGAATCTGAAGGGGAGGGCCGAACCCGAGAAAAACGGCGCTGTTATAAAAAGCCCTACCAGCCTCAGCAGAATTATCAAAAACACCTGAAAATCCCTTACAAACCCGTCATAAAGATTAACCATCAACGGTTCCTTTAAAGTTTGGCCGTGGCCATCAGATTAAAGAGATTTTTCGTAAAATCTATCATACTATTCATAAAAAACGGCCCGGCGACCATTAATATTATTATCACAATTACAATTTTAGGGACAAATGTCAGAGTCTGTTCCTGTATCGACGTAGTAGCCTGGAAGATACTGATTACAAGCCCGACAACCATCGCGGCTCCGAGAAGCGGAACCGACAAAACAAGTATTTCGTACATCGCCTGGTTGACGATAGAAAGTATTAATCCCTGATTCATTATTATGTCCTACATTCTGAAACTGAGTATCAATTTCTCGACAAGCAGGTCCCACCCGTCGACAACGTAAAACAAAAGGATCTTAAGGGGAAAGGATATCATAATGGGGGGCAGCATCATCATACCCATGGACATGAGAACGCTGGCTACGACGACGTCTATGATTACAAACGGGATCAGGATAAGCATACCCATGTAAAAAGAAATAGTCAGCTCATTTAAAATAAACGCCGGAATAAGGACATATGTCGGAACGTCCTCAGGACTCTTCGGCCTTTCCACCTTACTCATCTTTATAAACCTGTATATATACCTGTCCGCAGTCTGTCTGAACATGAACTGCCTGACAGGTTCGATGGCCTTGGTGTAGCCGTCGTTCAAAGACATCTTTCCATCCAGGTAAGGTTTAACCCCGTCATTATATGATTTCGTAAATACCGGGAACATGACGAACAGGCTTATAAACAGAGAAAGGCTGATTATTATCTGGTTGGGCGGTATGTTCTGGGTAGCCAGGCCCCTGCTGACAAAAGAGAGGACAATGAAAATCCTGACGAAGCTCGTGAGCACTATGAGAAGCGTGGGTGCAAGAGCGATAATGGTTACAAGGAAAAGGATCTGAAGAGATAAAGCGACCTGCCTGGGCGTCCTGGCTTCTTCGACGTTAAAGTTGAGGGTCGGGATCGGAATATTCTGACCCCCGGTCTGCTGAGCGTTTACAGGCGAAGTGAATAAAATAAAGGAGAATAGCAAAAACACCCCGTATTTATTCACGGAACCCCTCCCAATCCTGCAAACCCAAAATGCACAGGCAGTGCTTAATTGTGCGCTGCAAATCCAACATTAGTATTTTTATTACTACTAAATCATATTATTACATAAGTAAACAAAAAATGCAATAGTTTATCAAAAATAATTTACTTAAAGTTTCAGCCTGCCGGTATTTGAAGTAAAAGTACGGCTGTTTAAAACCTCGTTGAAAAGAAGCTCTCCACTTCCCGGAGAATTGTCGATATGCCTCCGCTGATAATCCTGGCGGGAGGCAATGAATTCAAAAACACGCTCCCGTACCTTTTGGTCTTTAACCTGTTATCCAGTATTGCTATGACACCCTTGTCCGTCTTGCTTCTTATCAGCCTTCCCATGCCCTGCTTTAGACGGAGGACCGCCCTGGGCAGGCTGTAGCTCATGAAAGGATTGATGTTTTTATATTCCATCAGTTTAACCCTCGCTTTATATATAGGGTCCGCCGGCGAATCGAAAGGAAGCTTCTCAATTATCACGCAGCGGAGGTTGTCCCCCTGTATATCGATCCCCTCCCAGAAACTGGACGTCGCGAAGAGAACGACATTGGAGTGGCCGCTCATCCTTGCGAGCAGCTCCCCTCTCGGGGCTTCGCCCTGCTTTAAAGGATACAGGCCTTCGGCCGCTAATTCGTCCTTGAGTATTTCATGCATCTGGTTAAGCCTTGTATAAGATGTGAAAAGGGCAAGCACCCCGCCTTCGCTCATCATGGAAAGCTCTTTGACCAGCATGGTCTTTTCCTTTGTCAGGTTGCCATGGTCGAGATCGTCTTCAAGTATGTAGATCTCGGCCTGTTTGGCGTAATCAAATGGCGACTCCAGTGAAATATCGTCCCTCTGCTTGTTCTTTGCCAGCTGCAGCCCGACTCCTCCGGCGAAATAATCGAATTTGCCGTTTATCATAAGTGTCGCTGAAGTAAAAACCGTAAAATCTTTTTTTGCAAAAATCGAATTCGCCAGGAAATCCCCGACTTCCAGCGGACTGTAATAAAACCTTATGTTCTTCTTTGTAATCTCGATCCACTTTACAAAATTGATCTCGTTCTCGGTATTGAAAATGAGGTCATAAATATTTCTTGCCTCATTGAGGCTCGACATCCTGTAGCCGGCCGCCTGTATGATATCGAGGGCTTCCCTGCGCACCGCTTTATCTTTGATCCTCTCCGAGAGCCCTTCGAAATGGACAGTAAACTGGTTTATCATTTTGAATATTCTTTCCAGAGCGCCGGAGAGGGCTGCAAAATCCGGATTGCCGATGAAGTCTTCGTCTATTCCGATTGAGTTGGTTTCTTTTGTCCATTTTCCGAGCAGATCCTGCATGTCATAAAGAAATTCCGAAAGCGCCCGGGTCAGTTCCCCGTGCATCTTCATCATCTCTTCAAAGCCCAATGACAGTTCGGTATAGGAATCCATGCTCGCCCTTTTTCTCAGCAGTGTAAAAAGGCCCAGCCCGCGGCCCTTTCTTTCGCTGTGTAGCTTCCTGAGCTGGTATAAGAGCGACTGCACAGAGAAATCCCTGGAAAGGGTTTTTATGGAAACATCTTCAAGATGATGGGCCTCGTCAAAGACTATCCCCGAAAAAAACGGGAGCATTATCCTCCTGCTCTGTTCGTCGATCGCGCTGAAAACGAGAGAATGGTTGGCAATGATGATGTTGGACTTCTCCGCCTGGAGCCTGGCCCTGTAATAAAAACAATCCTTGTAAAATTCGCATTTTCTCCTGGGGCAGCCTGAGGAATCACAGGAAATCTCCTCCCAGACCTCGTCGTTAACATATTCGCCGAATTCGCCGATCGTCCCTTCCTCGCATCTCAAGCACCATTCCTCGATATCGAAAATGATGTCGGAACGGGTTGTATCCCCGAAAAGGGATTCCTGCCTTTCTTTATCCTTTATGAGGTCGTAGAGCTTTTTTTTGCAGAGATAATTGCCCTTGCCGATGAGAACCGCGTAATTTATTTTTTTCCCGAGATATGCCTGAACAACTTTCTCGACTATGAGCATATCCTTCAAGGCTATCTGCTGCTGCAGATTTATGGTATGGGTCGAAACAATGACCCTCTTCTTGTTTTCAAGCGCCCAGACTGCCGCGGGAATAAGGTATGACAGAGACTTTCCTGTACCTGTTCCAGCCTCGGATATCAGGATCCTCGATTCGTTTACCGCTTCGATGACAGCCCTGACAAGCCTGATCTGTTCGTCCCTGGGTTCAAAATTCGCTATGCACTCCGCGAGTATGCCGCCGTTATCGAAAATGCTGCTGACCTCATTGTCCTTCAGGTAAACCCTTCCCTCCGGCTTGAAGACTACATTGACAAAATGAAGCTCATTATCGATTATATAAAAACCTATTTTTTTGTTCGCTAATTCGGCGGCAAGCTGAATATCGTTTTCAGAAGCCCTGAGAAGATCTCCCGCTTCTGCAGTATCCCTGTCCAGTCCCGGGTGGTTATGAATGAGCACATCCCCCTGGAGCGTGTCCATGAGCACTACAGGCGCAGAATTATCGTTGCCGTAGGCCATCGCCTGGACCTCGTAAACTATTCCCTCCCGGTCAACATTGCCTACGAAGGAAACCTCCTGTCCCGAATTGGACTCTATTTCATTCCTGATATAATCTATCGCTTCCTGTGTGAAACATTCCGAGGCAAGTTTTTTCAAGTCATGGCTCCTTTGACAGGCTGTTAATTTTTTCTGCTGAGCAGGTTGTTCATTTCTTCGATTCCAATGAGAACTTCCCTGGGTTTGCTGGAAGTCGTGGCGGGTCCGAGTATCCTCAAAGAGTCCATCGCTTCTATGAGTCGTGATGCCCTGTTATAACCGATCCTGAAACGGCGCTGAAGATAGGATGCAGAAACCTCGCCGTTCTCGACGGCTGTTTTAAGCGTATCGGGAAAGAGGGGATCCTCCCTGTAATCGACATTATATGATGTTTCCGCCTCAGGCGCAGGCGCTGTCATCAGGTTATCTATATCGATTACATAATCAGCAGTCCCATTGCGCTTTAATTCCCTTACCAGGCTTTCCACATCCTTGTTCGAGACATAAGGAGACTGGATGCGCAGCATGTCGGTGAAATTCGGGGTCATAAATAGCATATCGCCCTTTCCGAGAAGCTTTTCAGCCCCGCTTTTATCGAGAATTGTCCTTGAATCCGTCTGGGAACTTACCCTGAACGCTATCCTCGACGGGAAATTTGCCTTGATAATGCCTGTCACCACGTCTACGCTTGGCCTCTGGGTTGCGACGACAAGGTGTATGCCGACCGCCCTGGCCATGGCAGCTATCCTTGAAATTACCTTTTCAGTTTCCTTGGGAAGCCTCAGCATCAGGTTTGCAAATTCATCGATCACTATTACTATGTATGGAAAATATTCGTAAGCCGCTTTCTCGTTTTCTTTGACCGGACCCCTTCCCGGGGGATTTATTTTCTTTACCTCCCGGTTGTAATCCTCCATGTTGCGAACGCCCAGTTCGCTGAGCAGCTTGTATCTCTTATCCATTTCAGCGGACGTCCATTCAAGCACTGCGATGGCTTCTTCAGGCTTGGTGATCACGGGAGCCAGGAGGTGGGGTATTCCGTTATAAAGCTCGAGTTCAACCATTTTCGGATCGATGAATATAAATTTAACTTCATCCGCGGATTTATTGAAAGTGATGCCGCCGATGAGCGAATTGACATAAACGCTCTTTCCGCTGCCGGTCGTGCCTGCTATCAGGAGGTGGGGCATTTCCGTCAGATCCTCTATGACTATATTTCCCGCGATATCCTTTCCTAATATCAGGGGAAGTTTAGCCTTTGTCCTGGAGAATTCAGGGCTCTCTATAATTTCCCTCAGGACAACCGTCTTTCTGAACCTGTTAGGTACTTCGACGCCTATGATGCTTTTATTTCCGATAGGGGCTACGATCCGGATATTCCGCGTCCCGAGGTTAAGCGCCAGGTCCTCCGTGAGGCTTACAATATTCTTCAGTTTGAGGCCGGAAGGCGGCACTATCTCGTACCTCGTTATCGCGGGTCCGCGGGAATGCCCGGAAACCCTGATCTCTATTTTAAAACTGGCGAATGTATTCTCGATTACTTTCGAAACCCTGTCGATTTCCTCGTTTTCCTCCGCCTTAGAAAAGGTTTCAATACCCTTTTCAAGTATATTCTTATCCGGGAACTGGTAGGAGAGGTTCTCAGCAGGCTCCTTGAAAAGCTCTTCCTGCTCAGGAACCGTTTCTTCCACTCCCCTCGATCTGGCAACCTCTAAGTAATCCTCTTCCCCGACTATATCCTCTGTAAACCCGGCGTCCAGCGCCGATTCGTCAAGTCCGGGAATTTCGGGGAGCGGCGTCTCGACAATCTCGGAGACTTCCGCAATGCCTGCCGGCCCGGCGACCGCAGCCGCAGCGGATACGGCATCTGCGGCAGGGGCTCGTCCACCGATTTCAACATCGAAATACCTGTCGATTTCCGTTAAAACCTCTTCCGGGGGTTTTTCTCCTGTAAGCCACCCGGGGGCATTTTCATGTCCCGTGGTCTTTTGCCCTGGAAAGTCCCTGGAAAGGTTATCCCTGTAAGGCACATCCTTCAAAAAAGACGGTTCCGGCGGGGCTTCTTCGCGGAAGACCTGTTCAGGCTCATCGCCATCTCTCCGGAAAGTAAGGACATCCCCTCTCTCTATTACTTCATCCTTTCCCCGCAGGATCAGACCGAACATCTGGAATGGAGCGAGTATGAAAAGGCCTATCACCCTGGCAAGCCCGTAGGTTAGATTTCTGAACAGCTTCATCGCTGAAGCAAGCGATAAAAGGAGAAGGACGGAAAATATACCTATGATCATGTATGAGCTGATCAATTCCGTGAGGCTTTTCGAGATTGCCAGCCCCAAAAGCCCCGCCTCTATGTAAGTCGCCCCGGACACTGCCGAAGCTATGATGACTGAAATACTGATCGTCACAAATATGAAAAGGGCGGCCTTGATAAGTATCCTTCCGATTTTTGCCCCGACCATAATATTTATACCTATAACGAAAAGACCGAACGAAAGGGCGAGGGATGCATATTTCCCATAAAGCAGAACAAGGGGGGAGGAGACGAGTACGCCAAGAGATCCTGCCATGTTCAATGACGGATGATTGATGCTCGATACAAGAAGGGCGGAGTCCCCGGGATTGAAACTGGACAACGCAAGGACCAGGATAGCAGACAGGGCGATAAATGTATATCCCAAAAATACTCTCATCAAAGAAGCCCCTTCCCATCAGCTTTTGCAATATTGGCAGTTTATGTCGGCCCGCAAAATAATTATAAAGCAATAATCCGACAATCGCAAATCGCCAATAGCGCATAGTTTGACTTTTTTAACCCTTTGTAAAAAAATAAACATGCGTATTTAAACTTTTTACGAGAACTGATTATGGAAAAAACAAGGATTCTTATCGTCGAAGATGAAGTTATCATCTCTGACGAGCTTAAATCCGAACTGTCTGAAAACGGTTATTTCGTTACCGGAGTTGCTGTAACAGGAGAGGAGGCTGTCGCTAAAGTTACCGAAACCAATCCGGATATTATAATTATGGATATAACGCTCCGAGGGCCGATGACCGGCATTGATGCCGCAGAAGTCATCGGAAAAACACAGAGCATCCCCATCATTTACCTTTCAGCCTCTTCGGATGAGGCCACCATCAAAAAGGTTGAAAGCTCCGGTTCATACGGTTTTATTATAAAGCCTTACACGCATAAAGAGCTTCAGGCTAATATCGAGATCGCCCTGTTAAGACACAGGCTTGAAAAACAATTTATTGACAGGAGCGACTGGCTGACATCGACTTTCGACAGCATGGGCGACGCGGTAATAGCGACGGACAGGAACAGCATTATCAGGAGGATGAACCCTCTTTCAGAAAAATTAACCGGCTGGAATAAAGAAGAGGCAATAGGTAAAAAAGTTTCAGAAGTGTTTATAACTATTGATGAAAAGACCGGCGAGGATCTGACGAACAGCCTTTTGAAGAACAGGGAATTAAAAGTTAAAGACAGCCTGCTCGATACTCAGATACTCATATCGAGGGCCGGCGAACATATATACATCGAAAAAAGCGCAGAACCGATCAAGGATGAAGCGGGCAATATACTTGGAGTCGTGCTTATTTTCAGGGATGTAACCGAAAAGAGGACCCTCCAGCAGAAGATGCTCGATTCCGAGAAGAAATTCAGGCATATTTTCGATCAGGCGGGAGACGCTATATTCCTATTAGAGAAGGAAGTATGCGTGGATTTTAATGATAAAGCGGGGAAACTGTACGGTTTTAATAACACATCCGAAACTTCCGCGGGATGCGTCATCGAAAGAATGATCCGGAACAAGATCACAAAAGGCGAATATGTACTTTCAACCCTTGGCGGGTCTCTCATCGAGGCCGAAATCACCAGGGCGACCGTCGATATCGGTAACAAGCTCCTGGACCTTGTTTTTATACACGATATATCAGAAAGAAACGAGCTTGAAAATGCGCTTCAGAAAAGTGAAAAGCAATACAGGCAGTTAGTTGAACTCGCCGAGGAAGGCATATGGTCTCTCGATAATAATTTCGAAACGGTTTTCGCAAATCCCAGAATGGCCGAGATGGCAGGCCTGACGGTTTCCGGAATGCTTGGAAAGTCCTTCTATTCTTTTTTTAAACCGGAAGAAAGCGCTTTTTTCCCGAAAATAGTTGGCAGAAAAAAATCAAGGAAGAACAAAACCTTCGAAGCCCGCCTTATCCGGAAAGAAAAGCCCTTTATTTACGTCAGTATAGCCGGCACGCCGCTCATCGGGGAAGACGGAAAAATCACAGGATATATATTTGTGGTTTCTGATATTACCGATATAAAAAAAGAGCAGGATGAGATCAGGAAGCTTTCTTTCGCCATAGAACAAAGCCCCTCCTGCATCATTATAACTGATATTTCAGGGTCTATCGAATACGTCAATTCAAGGTTTGAGGAACTCACACTCTATTCCAGAGAAGAGGTTATAGGCCGCAATCCCGGTATTTTAAAGTCGGGGGATATGCCGGCGAAGGATTATGCGCATTTATGGAACACAATAAAAAACGGCGGGACATGGCGCGGTTTCTTTCATAATAAAAAGAAAAACGGCGACCTTTACTGGGAATCGGCGTCCATTTCACCGATCAAGAACGGTGAAGGCGTTATAACACATTTTATCGCACTGAAAGAAGATATAACCGAGAAGAAATCGGCGGAAGAAAAATTACAGAAAACTCTTGCCGAATTCGCCGACCTCAATAAGAACCTCGATAAAAAGGTCCAGTCCGAGGTTGAAAAAAACAGGGAAATGGATCAGATGCTTATCCAGCAGTCAAGGCTTGCTGCAATGGGTGAAATGATCGGGAATATTGCCCATCAGTGGCGCCAGCCCATAAATGCGTTAGGGATAATAATCCAGAATATAGAACAATCCTTCGATTATAACAAGCTAACTAAAAAATATATCGAAGATGCGGTTAACAAGGCAATGTCGATAATAATGTATATGTCCCATACGATCGACGATTTCAGGAATTTTTTCAAGCATGACAAAGAGCAGGAGGATTTCAGCATCAACGATGCCGTGAATAAAACCATTTCTTTCATCGAATCGAGCCTGAAAGACCATAATATTGTAATTACTTTTGTGCATAACAGGGAAATCACGAAGAAAGGCTACCCGAATGAATACTGCCAGGCTATAATGAACCTTCTCAGCAATGTAAAAGATGTGGTTATCGAAAGAAAGCTGCAGCATGCAACCGTTCTGATAACGCTCAGGGAGGAGAAGGGGAGATCTGTGCTTACCGTCCAGGATGACGCCGGCGGTATTGATGATAAAATAATTGATAAAATATTCGACCCTTATTTCACAACCAAGGAATTCGGGACAGGCATCGGACTTTATATGTCGAAAGTCATAATAGAAAAAAACATGGGCGGGAAACTCACCGTGAAAAACGCGGACTCGAAGACTCAGGGCAAGTCCGGTGCAATTTTCAAAATCGAGCTTTAACCCGGCTTTATTTTTATTAAAAATGAGGGTATTATATCCGGTATGGAATATCTTATAGGAGGATTCTCAATGCAAAAATCATTAATATTATTCCTCACGGGCTTTTTATTTTTGATGCCGGGTAAATTTTTCCCGTCCACAAATACAGCATATTCGGTAAGCGTTACTGTAGGTATAGTTAAATATTCCCAGAATAACGGTTCAAACTGGCTTAAAGCTTTCCCGGATCTTGAATTGATAGAAAAATCCATGGTAAAAACGGGAATCGATTCATATTGCGATATATCGATGCCGGAACGAGGAGTCTTCCGGATCATGGACAACACTACGATCCAGATAAAGGAGCTGCGAAAGCAGGTGGAACAGATAAAGATAAGGCAGGGCAACGCCATTTTCGCCATAAGCAGGAAACTTGAGCCCGGAGAAAGCTTTACAGTCGAGACGGCTGTGGCTAACGCGGCAGTACGAGGCACAAAATTCGAAGTCGATTCCGACGATGAAAATCTAAACATCTCAGTTTCGAGCGGTAAGGTCAGCATTAAAAGGAATGTAAATATTCCGGATGAATACAAGGATGACGGGGAAGTTCAGGACCTCCTTACAGTCAACGCCGAGTCGAATCAGACGATAACACTGACAATGGATGAAAACCGGGCCATCGAACAGTCGATCGACAGGGTTAAGGCAAACAAGGCCGACGTGTTATCGGCGCTCAGGAATTCACATGCCGCTACGATGAAGAAACTTCGCATAATGAAGAAAAACATCAAACGCGTGTTCAACGAGCTTGAAAAGGACAGCGGCGAACAGCAGTAATTTAGTTTTTTATATAAATAAAATTTCACTATGATTATTAATAAACTTTTTCCGGTCACTGTTCTGACACTGCATTTGCTATTATTATTTACAATCAGACTAACATTTTGCCGCAGATATCAGAACGTTCACTTATCACAGAACGAATGATTTCTCCTGTTGATACTCTTACTCCTGACGTTCTCCGCGCAGGGGAATTCATATATGGACAGCCCTTTGCTCTTGAGCCGGGGTGGGTGTTCTGGGGAATTAACGATCGGCTGACCATGCTTTTTGATTTAACGGCATGGCTCGGAGGTATTCCCGATTTATTTTTAAAATACAGTTTAACAGATCCTGATAGTAAAATTTTTCGCCTGGCGCTTGAAAATATGGTTATGTATATACCCGGCAGCTATGGCAACTTTAATAAAGGAGCACAGCAGGGCAGCGACCAGTATTATATATTTTTTGAGCGGCCGGGGTGGTCGGATGTTTTTCGGGCAGACACTTCGTTTACTATCTTTACAGATTTCCGGTTGCTTCTCTCGGGCGGTTTATCATATTCACAGAATCTGTCAATATCAAACTATAATATGCCTGTGAATTATGGTATTACATTAAGCAATTATATCGAGCCCGTGGCATCGATAGGTTTAGATTGGCGGGCGCTTGACTGGCTCAGTGCCCATTCCGGAGTTTCATACGGCGAGACATTTGAGTACAATGAAAACAGGCCTAGAAAGTGGCAGGCAACTTACGGAGTTAATATTGCTCCTTTTTACTGGTTAAATTTTGGATTTTTACAGACATTTACTATTCAGCTCGCAGCTTTTATCTCTTACTTCCCCGATGCGCAGCAATATGAAGCTCTGTATATTCCGATTTATCCAACTGTTTATTGGCAATGGCGCTGGTAAAACAAAAACCCCGCTGCAGAGAGCGGGGTTTTTGTATTAAATTTCTTCTTTACTTATAGAGGTTATAGAACACCGCTTTACCGTTGTACTGGGCAAAGTCGCCGAGTTCTTCCTCGATCCTGATAAGCTGGTTGTACTTGGCAACCCTGTCGGTCCTCGACATGGAGCCGGTCTTTATCTGCCCGGTGTTCAGGGCGACAACGAGATCTGCAATTGTCGTGTCCTCTGTTTCACCGCTTCTGTGTGATACTACTGCGGTATATCCGGCCCTTTTAGCCATTTCAACACAGTCGATCGTTTCCGTGAGGGTGCCGATCTGGTTAAGCTTGATCAGCACTGAATTCGCGATCCCTTTGGAAATGCCTTCTTTAAGAATAGCAGGGTTGGTTACGAATATATCGTCTCCTACAAGCTGGATCTTTTTGCCGAGCTTTTCAGTCAGGAGCTTCCAGCCTTCCCAGTCGTTTTCGCCAAGCCCGTCTTCAAGTGAAATAATGGGATACTTGTTTACAAGGTTGACATAAAAATCGACCATCTTCTCGGAGCTGAAAATTTCCTTTGAAGATTTCCAGAATTTGTAGCCTTTTTTGCCGTCTTTCTCCGCTTCTCCCCACAATTCGCTGGCAGCGGGATCGAGAGCTATGCTGATATCTTCCCCGGGTTTATAACCGGCTTTCTTGATGGCTTCGACTAAAAGTTCGAGGGGTTCTTCGTTATTTTTCAGATCGGGGGCGAATCCGCCCTCGTCGCCTACCGCGGTCGAATAGCCCTTGCTTTTAAGGATGGATTTCAGGGCATGAAAAGTTTCAGCCATATATACCAGGGCTTCTTTAAAAGAAGGGGCCCCGATAGGCATGATCATAAATTCCTGCAGGTCTACAGTGTTGTCAGAATGCTTGCCTCCGTTCAAAACATTGGCCATCGGAACAGGCATGACTTTCGAGTTGACGCCGCCTATATAGCGGTAAAGAGGCATTCCGATATAATCCGCGGCAGCGCGGGCGTTGGCAAGCGATACGCCGAGGATAGCATTTGCGCCGAGTTTTGATTTAGTTGGAGTGCCGTCAAGTTCGATCATGACCTTGTCGACTTCGACCTGGTTAAGGCTGTCAAGGCCTACGACCTCTTCTGATATGATGCTATTCACATTTTCAACCGCTTTTTCAACACCCTTGCCGTCAAGACGCTTTTTATCGCCGTCCCTGAGTTCCACGGCTTCCCTTTCGCCTGTTGAAGCCCCGCTTGGTACTGCGGCCCTTCCGACAGTGCCGTCTTCAAGAGCCACTTCTACTTCGACTGTAGGATTTCCCCTTGAATCGAAAATTTCTCTCGCATGTACGTCAACAATCGTCGACATATTTCCCTCCAAAATTTTATTATGAATAACCATGCTGTATTAGATATGATCTTAACTATCTATAATAGTTTCAGGAGGGATAAAAGTCAAAAAGCGGGAGGGATTTTTCTTTTATTAACATTAAAGTCTGACCGATAAAAGGCAATAAAATTTGTTTTTTTAACGTTCAAGGACTATTCTATAAATGCATAGAGGTGCTTGATGGACTCTTTATCACTGTTCCATCCCCGGATAAAGAAATGGTTCGAGGAAAAAGTCGGGAAACCGACGGAGATACAGGAAAAGGCATGGCCTGTAATAGCAGGCGGCAGCCATGTACTTATGAGCGCTCCTACCGGAACCGGTAAGACTCTCGCTGCTTTTCTATGGGCTATAAACCAGCTTATGACGGGAGAATGGGAAAAAGGAGCCGCAGGAACATCGGTGCTCTATATATCTCCCATGCGTGCTTTAAATAACGATATCAGGAAAAACCTCATCCTTCCCATCGAGCAGATAGGGGCAGGCATCGGCGTAATGGTCAGGAGCGGCGACACACCGCCCGAAGAAAGGCGGAGGATGCTCAGACACCCGCCCGAGATCCTGATAACGACCCCGGAAAGCCTGCATATACTTTTAACCTCGAAAAACAGCCTATTGCTTTTCAGCAATATTAAAACCGTTATCCTGGATGAAATTCATGCCATCGCAGGCGATAAGAGGGGAACGCTATTAATCAGCTCCGTCGAAAGGCTTGCCAGGATATCCGGGGAATTCCAGAGGATAGTGCTTTCCGCCACTATCAGACCTGTAAATCTCATAGCTGACTGGGCCGGCAGCGGAAGGGATATGCATGTAGTCGAAGCTTCGAGGTCGAAGAAATTCGAGATAAAGATCGAATTTCCGCGGAAAACCGGTGCAAATCCCGAAGAGGATTCTAACTGGCCTGCCCTCATTGAAGAATTTAAGCATCTTATAAAGAGCCGCAAATCCACCCTCCTTTTCACCAACAGCCGCCGGACGGCTGAAAAAACGACAAGGCTGATAAATGAAAACGAGCCCGGGATCATCGCGTATTCCCATCATGGATCTATTTCAAAAGAATTAAGGCTCGAGGTAGAGGACAAGCTTAAAAAAGGCCTTCTCAAGGCGATAGTCGCCACAAGCTCACTCGAGCTCGGGATCGATATAGGCGAGCTTGACCAGGTGATAATGGTATCGGCCCCCCGTTCCGTATCTTCAGCGCTGCAGAGGATCGGAAGAGCCGGCCATAAAACCGGGCTCATCAGCAGGGGCCTGTTATTTCCGACTTACGGCAGGGACTTCATCGATGCGGCTGTTATAGCCAGGTCCGCTCAGGATTATGAGATCGAACCTGTGAGGCCCGTCGAGAACCCTCTTGACATGCTATCACAGATCATACTTTCGATGCTATGCCAGGAAGAATGGGATATCGATGAATTGTTCGATTTTATCAAAACAATAAGCCCTTTCAGAAATCTTCTGCGAAGCCAGTACACTCTCGTTTTGAATATGCTTAACGGCAGGTATGCCGGAAGCAGGATCAGGGAGCTCAAACCCAGGATATTCATCGATAAATTAAAGAACAGGGCGGGTGCGCTCGGCGGTGCGGCATCGCTTGTATATCTTTCAGGCGGAGCGATCCCGGACAGGGGATATTATGACCTGCGGGTCCTTGACACCCATTCCAAGATCGGGGAGCTCGACGAGGAATTTGTCTGGGAAAGAAAGGCGGGGGACACATTCTCCCTGGGACCTTCCGTATGGAGGATAATGAGCATAACAAATAACGATGTCATAGCCGCGCCGGCCGGAGGAGTTCCGAACATAATACCTTTCTGGAAAGCGGAGGATATGGACCGCGGGTTCTTTTTCTTCGAAAAGGTCGGCCTTTTCCTGGAAAAAGCCGGGCAAATATTGAACGAAGGAGAAACGGCATTCAAAAGCCTGCTTATCAAAGACTATTCCATGACGGCAGATTCAGCCGGAGAGCTGTACGGCTTTCTCAAATCCCAGGCTGATTTCACTAAATCCGAACTTCCAGGGCGGCATCATATTCTTGCCGAGCATGTAAAGTCCCAGGCGCCCGGAGAAAACGGCGGACTGGTTTTGCATACTTTATGGGGCGGAAGGGTAAACCGCCCGTTTTCATTTATTCTTTCCGCGGCATGGAGGAAAATCTACGGGAATCCTATCGAAGTTATGGCCGGGGATGACAATATCCTGATTATGCTTCCTCAGAATTTCAAATTAAACGACGTTTTTGAGATTCTTTACACGGCAGACCTCGAAGGCCTGCTCAAAGAGAGCCTCGAAAATACAGGATATTTCGGGGCCCATTTCCGCGAGAATGCAGGCAGGGCGCTCCTTCTTCCAAAGAGGGGGTTCAAGAGCAGGGTTCCGCTCTGGCTTAACCGCCTGAGGGCCAAAAAGCTCCTCGAGGCCGTACGGACCTGGAACGATTTTCCGGTTACGATCGAAACCTGGCGTGAATGCATCCAGGATGTTTTCGAGCTTGAAAATCTGAAAAAACTCCTCGGGGAGATCCGCACAGGGGAGATCATTATAAGCGAAATAAATACGCCATGGCCTTCTCCTTTCTGCGGTAATATCATCTGGCAGCAGAAGAACAAGTATATATATGAAGACGATTCTCCCCTGCCATCAGGCCGGTCGAGCCTCTCAGACGATATTTTCAGGGAAATACTTTCCACCTCCGGGCTCAGGCCTCTTATCCCGCCTGAGACCGTGTCACAGCTCGATAAAAAACTGAAAAGGACCTGGCCCGGCTACGGACCCGGGAATGTTTCAGACCTTCTCGAATGGGCTGAGGAGAGGCTGCTGATTCCCGGCAAAGAGTGGGAGGAGCTTATCACTATCGCCGGAATTGAACAGGCAGGCGGGTTAGAGGGCAGATTATTTTCAATCAAACCGCCCCTTTCTGCGGATCGCCTGATTTGCACCGCTGAAAACCTCCCCCTTGTTTCCATGTTCTGCGGCCTGCCTCCTGAAAGTCTTGACATCGCCTCAGTGCCTCCCGGGACCGAAGTCCCGGGCGCTGTTGTAAAGGCTATTTATAAAAAAGTGTCTCCGGGCCTCGAACAATCCTCTCTCTCCGACAGGGGAAGATTTTTCCTGCAATGGATATCTTACTATGCTGCTCTGGATGCAACCCTTATTCCCGTCATGACAGGTTTAGCCGGAGAGTCCATATCCGAAATCCTCGAAGAGCTGACGGAATCAGGCGAGTTGATGATCGGAAAACTTATAGAAGGTTCTGATGCAGTTTATGTCTCGGAAAGGTCCAACCTCGAGGCTCTGCTCCGGATCCTTAGAAGGCAGAGACAGCCTGAATTCAGCGCCCTTCCCATAGGATCCTTACAGCTTTACCTTGCAAACCGGCAGGGTCTTACGGCGGGCGCTTCGGGCAATAATATCGAAGCGATGAAAAAATGCCTCGAAAGGCTTTTCGGCTTCAGGGCCGGCGCCCCTGCCTGGGAAGAATTAATATTCCCCGCAAGGCTTTCCCCCTACTTTCCGGCATGGCTTGACAGCCTTCTTCAGAATACGGGCCTTTTGTGGTTCGGCTGCGGCAGGGAAAAGTTATCGTTCGCTTTCCCTGAGGACCTCGAACTTTTTTCCTCTTCCCGAGGGCCTGGAGATGCCGGAATCCTGGAGGATGATAAGCGCTATAATTTTTTCGATCTTGCAAAGATATTGAAAACCGATACCGAAAAAGCATCGGCAAAGATATGGGAAATGGCATGGAAGGGGCTCCTGTCAAGCGATTCATATGAATCTGTCAGGAAGGGAATTTTAAACGGCTTCTTGCCTTCAGATATAAAAGACCTGAGCGGCGCCGGCAGCAGGGTCTTGAGAAGCAGGTGGGAATCGAGCCGGCCCCTCGCCGGCAGCTGGCATGCAAACAAGGTTTCCCGGCAGACGGAAGACCTGATGAGCAGGGCGGAAATCGAGAAAAACAGGGCCAGGGTTCTTTTCGACAGGTATGGAATAATATTCAGGGAAATCCTTGCAAATGAAGCGCCCGAAATGCGGTGGGGAAGCCTCCTTAAAACTTTACGTCTCATGGAGATTTCCGGGGAGATCCTTTCAGGCTATTTTTTCGAGAGCATACCCGGCCCTCAGTTCGCTTCGCATGAGGCTTACCGCGAACTTCAGCAGAAACTTCCCGATGACAGCATTTACTGGCTTTCCGCGGCGGACCCGGCCTCGCTTTGCGGTACGGGATTAAAAGGCTTAAGCGAGGGATACCCGAAAAGAATTCAATCCTGCATCATGGTTTTCCATGGGGAAAAACTCGTGCTTACTCTCGCCAAAAGAGGCAGGGAGCTTGTTTTTCATGCCGGGCCCGACAATCCGGCGATAGAGCGCTATCTCGAGGTTGTAAAAGTTCTCCTTACAAGGGAGTTCAACCCTTTACAGTCTGTAAGGGTTGAAAAGATCAACGGAGCGCCTGCTGCTGAAAGCCCCTACCGTAACGCGCTGATAAGATACGGTTTCAAATCCAGCTACAAGGGTCTCGAGATCTGGAGGTATTAATGTCCGCCCCCGCCCGCCTTTGAGGTATTATCCGGCTTACGCTCAAAAACAGCGGTCAGGAAAAGAATGATCACGCCTGCCGTCCCGTAAATATCCGCGAAATTAAGGATCCCGGTGAACCTGAAGAACGGTCCCACACTGAAGCTCATAAAATCTATGACCATCCGGTGATTGACGATCCTGCCGAAAACATTATTAACGCCGCATGTAAAAATCAGGGCCAGGGCGATGAAGTATACGGAAGTCATCTTTTTCGAGGCTATCATATAAATTAACAGAAGGATGAGTATTACAGACGGTACAAAAGCTAATACTATCGATCCCATCGGATCGGGGATATTATCGAACATGGAGAGAAATGCTCCGCGGTTTTCCGAATACTGCAGCCTGAAGGAATCGAAGAAGTATGAATAGCTCTGGCCTCCCGAGAGTTTTTGTTTCGCCAGCATCTTTGTTCCCTGGTCAAGCACAGTCCCGGATGCTAATATGCCGATAAGCAGCATGAGCCTTGGTATTAATTTCATATCATTTCTCCGGTTTATTTTTTTATTCAGGCGTTTATTTTATTCTCGCTCCCGAGAATTGTCAAAAAGGGGCTTCCCCGGATGGGATTTTTATTTTATAATATTAACCTGTATAATAAAATTTATTTAGGAAGGTAAAAAAATATGGCAAAAAAGAACAATGAAATTCCTGTTGTCATCACATTCAGGGAGATGAGGATCGCAGTAGGCATCCTTGGAATAGCGCTGCCCTTTATTTTAATATTACCGGGATTATTTTTAAGCGATATAGGAGGGGTTCTGCCCACTATCAGCGCATATTATTATTCTTCAATGCGGGGAGTAATGACCGGCATACTTTTCGCGATCTCTTTTTTCCTGATCTGCTACAAAGGCTATGATGCATGGGACAACTGGAGCACTAATACTGCAGGAGTTATGTGCGCTTTAATCGCCCTCATCCCTGAGTTTAATGCCATTGCGCCATGGTCATGCATTATCGACAAGAACGTATCTGACCTTATTCATTCGGCAAGCGCAGGTATAAGCTTCATCATTCTGGGACTTATCTCGCTTTTCCTTTTCACCAGGACCCACGAGGGAAAGAAGATCAAAACCCATGGGACAAAAGCCTGGAAAAACATCCTTTTCAGAACCGCTGGGGTTATTATCATAGCAATGGCTCTAACCCTGCTGGCACTGCATTTTACCCCGATGAAGAGCTCCGTTATAAACATCGTATGCGAAACGGTAATGTTAGTATCTTTCGGTGTTTCATGGCTGGTCAAGGGCGTCTTTTGATCCGAACCGCTCCGTGCAGATTTGATTAATAGCCGGCCTTCAAATATAATAATAGCATTGTTTTCCATACAATAAAGGAGAAAATTCAGAATGAATTATATCAGCACCAGGGGCAACCACGCTCCCGTCGGGAGCGCCGAAGCCATACTGACGGGAATGGTCCCGGAGGGCGGGCTTTTCGTCCCGGGTAAACTTCCTGAGATCGATATCGGACCGCTTATCGGAAAATCCTACCAGGATACGGCTTTTGAAATCCTCAGGCATTTTTTATGTTCAGACTCCAATTATTCTGAAGGCGAGCTAACCGGTTATATAAATAAAGCCTACAACGGAGAAAAATTCGATTCCGGCAGGGTAACTCCCCTGCATTACCTTGATGAAAATACCGCAGTCCTTGAATTGTGGCATGGGCCTACAGCGGCTTTTAAAGATATTGCTCTTCAGATCCTTCCATACTTTATCACGGGCGGAAGGCGCATTCTTCACAGGGAAAAAGAGATAGTTATCCTTGTAGCCACTTCGGGCGATACCGGGAAAGCCGCTCTCGAAGGATTTAAAAACATACCCGGCACTAAAATAATAGTATTTTACCCTGAAGGCGGGGTAAGCGGCATACAGGAAGCCCAGATGCTGACGACAGGAGGAAACAATACTCATGTCATAGGGATTAAAGGCAATTTCGACGATTGCCAGAATATCGTAAAAGATATTTTCGCCGACCCGTCTTATAATGCCGCTTTGAATAAAAATGGTTTCGAACTGTCGAGCGCTAATTCGATAAACTGGGGAAGGCTCGCGCCCCAGATTGTCTATTACTTCCGGGCATATATGGAAATGATCGAACATAGAAAACTCATGAACGGCGATAAAATAGATATCAGCGTCCCTACTGGAAATTTCGGGAACATACTTGCGGCGTTTTATGCGCGGGAAATGGGCCTGCCTGTTTCAAAGCTCATCTGCGCTTCCAACATGAACAATGTTCTGACAGACTTTATTAACACGGGAATCTACGATAAAAAAAGAGAGTTTTATAAAACCGTCAGTCCTTCAATGGATATTCTCATTTCATCCAATCTCGAACGATTTTTATTCGCCGTCTCCGGCGGTAATCCCCTCAAGATAGTGAGGTGGTTCGATGATCTGAAGAGCACGGGAGAGTTTAAAGTCGATGACATGACGCGCCAGAGGATAGGAAGCATTCTATTCGGCGATTTTGCCACGGAAGAGGATACCTTCGACAATATAAAGGATATTTTTAACAGGTACGGATACCTTATAGATACACATACGTCCGTAGGGGTGAAATCGCTTGCCGATTACAGGAAATCCCTGAAAACCGTCAATCCCGCCATTATTTGCGGAACGGCCTCGCCTTATAAGTTCAATTCCTCGGTATATTACGCCCTGACAGGCGACAGTTCCGTTAAAGACGAGTTCATCATACAGAAGTTATTGAAGGATAAAACCGGCGCCTCTCTGCCGCGGCCGATTGAAGAACTTGAAAAGCTTGAAAGAGCCCCGAGGAAAGTTATTGCAGGAGAAAGGGCGCGGGATACAATAAAGAGCATTCTTAGCCCTGAAAGAAAAGTCCGGCTGAGCCTGAAAAAGCAGGATTGAAGAAGAGGCGTCAGTCTCCGAAAAAGCGTTTATGCAGAAGGCGGACCGTATCGTCTGCCCTGTCTTTCATTATCACGACGGATATTTTTATCTCGGATGTAGAAATCATCTGTATATTTATCTCCGCCTTCGCAAGCTCATCGAAAACCGAGGCGGCCACGCCGGCGTGGCTTCTCATCCCTATACCGACGACAGATACTATGGCAATATCCTGGTTGTAGGTAACATCCTCAGCGCCGAGTTTCTTCTTGAGTTCGTCCATTATTTTTTTAGTCTCATCGATATCCGTTGATAATACCGTAAAAGAAATATCACTTTTCGAATCCCATCCGACGCTCTGGACGATCATATTGACATTTATATTGGATTCCGCGAGCTTTTTAAATATCTCCGAAGCCACTCCGGGATTGTCCGGTATTCCCGAAATGTTGACCTGTGTTTCATCCGCCTTTTTCGCGATCCCTGTTATTACCATATCTTCCATATTAATATTCATAGTGCTATTCTCCTTCACAATCATTGTGCCTTCGTTTTCAACGAATGTTGAAACAACCCTGAGCGGAACTCCGTATTTCATGGCAAATATCACCGAACGGTCATGAAGGACCTTGGCCCCCATTGAAGCGAGTTCGAGCATTTCATCATGAGTTATCTGCGGCAGTTTTTTCGCATTTTTCACTATCCTGGGATCGGCTGTATAAACGCCGTCGACATCAGTGTATATATCGCACCTGTCGGCTTTAAGCGCCGCTGCTATTGCGACTGCGGTCGTATCGGAACCGCCCCTTCCTAGGGTCGTGATATTCCCCTCTTCATCGATACCCTGGAATCCCGCCGCCACCACTATTTTCCCTTCCCTGAGGCTTTTCATGATTTTTTCGGTATTGATATCGAGAATCTTCGCTTTTGTGAAATCGGCTGTCGTTTTGATCCCGATCTGGGCGGCATTGTAGGATATGGCGTCGGCTCCCAGGTCATGTATTGCCATCGAAAGCAGGGCTATCGAAACCTGTTCCCCGGTCGATATAAGCATATCCATTTCCCTTTTAGAGGGGTTTTTTGTAACCTGCTTTCCAAGATTGATAAGATAATCAGTGGCTCCGCTCATCGCCGAAACCACGACAACCACATCGTTCCCCTTGTTCTTTGTACCTATGACTTTAGCGGCTACATTCCTGATCCTGTCCACATCGCCGACGGAAGTCCCCCCGAATTTCTGTACAACCAGAGCCACAATAATCCTCCGATCTGTGAAAATACGTTCAATATTATATAAGGGCAGTTCTAATAATTCAAGAACATTAAAGCACAAAGATTCCGCAAACACCATTATTATAAAGATTTATATGGAGACCTGAAATCAGAATGTTTTGAAAATTTCATGAAATCAAATTTTATTTATCATAATGATACTATAATATTCGAACAGATCCGAAAGCGACAGCCAGATACTTTCAGCGGGTACCCCGGTTTTATTTCTTGAAGATAATCCTGTCGAGGCTCCAGATACCGGCACCCCTGGCTGCAATAAATAAAAATGCGAAGCAATAAAATACCGACAATTCGCCCTGATTAATGATCGGAAGAAGCGCATGCGGGGCATGAACGGACCAGTATGCTATAGCCATTTCTCCTGACGCGACGAAAGCCGCAACCGGAGTAAAAATCCCTATCATCACTAACACGCCGCAGAAAAAGTTCAGACAGCCGATGGTATAGAGCATAACCGCGGGCATTTCCCCTGCGCCTGCCATCGGCATTGGAAACTTGAATAAGAGCGAAGAGCCATGCCACAAAAACAGGAATCCTACGATAATACGAAAGATCGAATATATATAAGGTTCGAATTTACCTATGAATGATTTCATAAAAACCTCCCCGATTAACTTTAATTATATCAATTTCTGGACATTTGTCAATACTTTGACAGTAATATCAATCCCATGGTTAAGACCCTGACCGGTCTCAAACATGCCTCAAACACGCCTCCTTGACATCACCTGCTTACTGTTTTAAACTAAACCCATGCACTATGCACCATCGGGCGGATAGATATGAATCAAAATAACGCCGAATACCATTTATTTTCAGGCTCTTCATTGCTGGAAGAAGATACAAAAAACAGGCTGGCCGAAGAGTACGAATCTGTCAGGAAAAGAAATTCAAAGCTTTCGATCAGTTTTTCAACAAGGGATTTTTCTCCGCCTGTCAAATTAGGATTTCTTCAGCAGAAAACCAGGGAAGTTTTAGCTCTGTTCATTGATAATAAGATTATTTTAAGCGACTTGCTGATAGCATTCGAGGAAGCCGCAGCCAATATCATAGAACATTCATATTCCGCCGGAGAAGAGCCGGTCATAGATTTCAGGTTTTTATTCGATAATTCCATGATCACCATAATAATAGATGATTTCGGTAAAAAGGGCGGAGATTTCCGGATCGAAAATACAGGCAGATTTTCCTCCCCTGAAGATATAGGGGAAAATTACCTTAAGACTGGAGGGGGCATGGGGCTCTTCCTTATCCGCAGAATAATGGATAAAATAAGTTACGAAGTGAAACCGGGCGAATATAATCGTTTTACAATGCTCAAACATATATAAAGGGAGAAGTTTATGCAGGAAGAACTGAAGATGAACGGATGGCAAGAAAACGGAGCCGCCTGTTTTTCACTCGTCGGTTATGTAAATATCGAGACGGCAGATAGTTTACTTGAATATATCAGAAGCAGATCTGCCGATATAAAAAGCAGTAAATTCATCTTCGATGTCACCGGCCTGGAATATGTTTCAAGCGCAGGAATAAAAATATTTATGGATTTATATGATAAATATAAATTCAGCGGCGGTAAAATGATTTTTATAAATATGAAACCCGATGTAAAAAGAGTATTCGATCTTGTCGGATTTATGAAGTATTTCATCGAAGCGTCATCGTTTGACGAAGCAATGAATAATATCTGATATCGCTAAAGAAAGAGGGCTTAATGCAGGACCAGCTTAAATATCATATCGCGGGCTATGTCCTTAATGACAGGATATATGAGAGTTCGCAGTCCGTCATATATAAAGGCAAGAATTTAAATGATAACAACAGACCCGTTATTTTAAAATTCCCCAGGACGGATCAGACCCGCAATTCTGCAGACAAGATAGAATTCGAATTCAACCTTCTTAAGAAAATGAATATACCCGGAACGATTATGCCCAGCAGCCTTGAAACATTCGGCAATTCGAAAGCTATGGTTATGGAGGACTTCGATTTCATAACCCTCTACGACCACCTCCGGGAAAAAAGGATGAATGTCCTGGATTTCCTTGAAAGCGCGGTTAAAATTACAGGCATAGTATCTCAAATACATAAAAACAACATTGTACATAAGGACATTAAACCCCAGAACATACTGTTAAACAGGGAAACCGGCGAGTTTAAAATAATCGATTTCAGCATTTCGAGCATCGTAAAACGCGAATCAAACCAGGCTGTCAATGCAAATAAACTCGAAGGGACATTAGCTTACATGTCACCCGAACAGACTGGGAGGGTAAATCATTCCGTGGATTTCAGGTCGGACTTCTATTCGCTGGGAATCACTTTCTACCTGATGCTGACGGGAAAACTCCCCTTTAATTACAGCGACCCGATGGAAATGGTCCATGCCCATATTGCAAGAACACCTTTCAGGCCCTCTGACATCAATCCCGACATACCTGAAATATTATCGGACATAGTCATGAAATTGATCTCTAAGAATCCTGAGGGCCGTTACCAGAGCAGTGAGGGCTTAAAACACGATCTGACAAAGTGTCTTGAAAGCTATAAACGAAGCAGTTCAATCGAATCTTTCACTCTCGGTGAAAAGGACGTATCCGATATTTTCCGCATTCCTGAAAAGCTTTACGGCAGGCTGGAATATTTAAATATACTGAATTCGGAACTTGAATTATCGTCAATTCCCGGCGCCGGGTCAAGATTAGTATTTGTATCGGGCGAACCGGGGATAGGGAAAACATCGCTTATAAATGAAATACAAAAACCGCTTGCCGAAAAAAATGGATATTTTATATCCGGAAAATACGAACTGTTCAGAAAAGATACGCCGTTCAGCGGGATCATTGCGGCTTTCAACATTCTTATCGATATGATAATCTCTGAAAATGAAAGCGAAATCCTGGTGTGGAGGGATAAAATATTATGCGGCATCGGCGATAACGCAAGCGTCATGGTGAATATATTTCCCCAGCTCAGGCTTATAATAGGCGACAGGCCCGTGGCTCCGGAACTTCCCCCCGCCGAAAGGGAAAGGCGTTTTAATTTTGTTTTTCAGAGCTTTATCCGTGTTTTCGCAGGAGAGGACCATCCTTTAGTGCTCTTTCTTGACGACCTCCAGAACGTCGACAGGCCGAGCCTGAACTGCCTTGAAATTATTTTAAACGACGCAATGCTTAAAAATTTCATGTTTATAGGTTCTTTCAGGTCTAACGAAGTTGCGGGCATACATCCTCTGAAAAGCTTCATGGCAGGCCTGGAAAAAGAGAATATAAAATGGAAGAAAATAAATCTTCTGCCTCTCTCCGGGAAAGATATCAATTCTTTAGTCTCTGCAACACTATTAAGGGAGGATACCGGAAAACTCGCCGAAAGTATTGTTAACAAGACAGGCGGCAACCCTTTTTTCGTTAATGAATTTTTGAAAACCCTTTATGAAAACGGATGGATAACATACAGCGGAGGCTGGCAGTACGATATAAAAACAATAGAAAGCACTAAGATAACCGATAATATCGTAGAACTGATGGTTGAAAAAATCAAGCGTGTCCCTGCAATGACGCTTGAGCTTCTGAAAACAGCCTCATGCACGGGCAACAAATTCTATTTCGATACTCTTTCACAGCTTTTTAACAGGACCGAATTCGAAACCATGGAGATCCTTAAACCGGCAATAGATGAAGGAATGATCATAAAGATCGGCAACACGGCCAGGTTTTCACATGACAGGGTCCAGGAGGCGGTATTCTCGCTGACAACCGAACACGAAAGGTTAAAAAATCATTATCTTCTCGGAAAGGCTCTTCTTGAAAACACTCTGCCCGATCAAAAAGAGAACAGGCTGTTTACAATTATAGGACATTTGAATTACGCGGTAAGCATAATATCCGATCCCCATGAAAGGCTGATCCTTGCCTGGATGAATCTTGCAGCCGGGATAAAGGCGAAATCTTCCACCGCTTACGAGCAGGCATGCCTATTCTTCGATACGGGGATCATGCTGCTTCCCGAAAATCCATGGAAAAACGAATACAGGCTGACCCTTGCACTTTACTCAGAGGGCGGAGAAGCCATGTACCTCGCCGGGAAAAACCAGGGGGCTGAGGAGTATTTTGAGACAGTTCTGACAAATGCGGTGGAACCCCTTGATAAGGTTAAGATATACAGCATACAGGTTCCGCTTCATACGGAAAACAGCAGGAGGGACAAGGCTATAGAATTAGGGAGGAAAGCCCTTGCACTGCTTGGCGTTAACCTCCCGGAGAAATCGAATCCCTTTATTCTGATAATTGAATTGATGAAAGCCAGCCGCATGGTAAAAAGGCTGGTAAAGAATAAAAACGCTGATTCCCTTCTGGAACTTCCACATGTAAGCGACCATGTCAAGCTGGCTGTTTCCCAAATTTTAATGTCGATCACAACCCCTGCTTATATATCTAACCCGGATTATTACCCCCTTATAGCCCTTAAATTGCTCAATTATACGCTGAAGAACGGAAATTCCGCATATTCCGCATTCGCCTATGTTGTATATGGACTCATTCTTATTTCTACTTTTGGAAAATACGATGCAGGATTTCAGTTCGGCAGACTTGCCCTTAAACTCGGTGAAATCATAGACACAAAATCTGTGCAGAGCAAAGTTAATTTTTTATTCGGGAATTTGATCAATCACTGGAAAAGACCCATCAGGGAAAATATTCCTTTCCTCGAAAACGGATACAGGGCAGGAATGGAGACAGGCGACATTCAATTCGCTTCATACTGCATTAATCATATGCTTGGAAACCTTATCGTTAGCGGTGAAAACCTCGAAATAGTTAAAGACAGGGCGTCTGAATTTTCAAGCGTGATGAAAAAGATAATGCAGGTTGACACACAGCAGTATTTCAACATGTTCTACCAGATAGTCATATCACTCATAAAAAATACCGGCACTTTGAGTTCAATAAAGGGTGATTTATTCGATGAAGATTTAATTGTCCCGGAGCTTCAAAAAACAAAAAATCTGACGGTCCTCGGTTTTTATACTTTCTGGAAAGAATATCTCTGCTACCTGTACGGGGATTACGAAGGATGCATCGGTTTTGCCGCCGAGGGGAATAACTATCTCGACAGCATATCGGGAATGCCATATTACAAGGAATATTTTTATTACCAGGCGCTTGCGCTTCTCGGCGCCCTGCCTGCCGCGGGTAAAAAACAGAGCAATGTTTACCTCAGGATCGTTAAAAACAACCTGAAAAAGATCAGGAAATGGGCGATACAATGCCCCGAAAATTGCCTTCATAAACAGTTTTTTATAGAGGCGGAAATAAACGCCGTTTCAGGGCGTAAAGATATTGCCATGAAGCTATACGACAGCGCGGTGGAAACGGCTCACAGGAACGGATTTATCAACGAAGAGGCAATGATCCTTGAGAGGGCCTCTGTTTTTTATGACCAGGAAGGCATGGAAAAGGTATCATCGGTATATTTAAAAGAGGCTTTCTCGGCCTATAAAATCTGGGGTGCCGGCGCCAAACTCAGGCAGCTTTTTGAAAAACACCCTGATATACTGCCCTCCCCCGAAGCTATCGAAGAAACAGCGGGGAAGTCGGAATCATCCTCGGAAAGCAGTACTGTACTGGCTCCCCTGGATCTTTCAAGCGTTATGAAAGCCGCCTCTGCCATTTCCGGCGAAATAAAGATGGATAAACTTCTCGGAAGGCTTGTAAAGATCGCCATGGAGAACGCGGGAGCCCAGAAAACCGTCATCGTCCTTTTCTGGAAAGGAGTCCTGAATGTTGAAGCTGTCGGAAATTCGGGATCGGATGAAATAGAAAGGCCCTATAATGCAAACATCGATGAAAGCCTGGTTGTCCCGGCATCGATAATCAGGTATGTGGCAAGGAAGAAGCAATCCATTGTCATCGATGACGCGTACCATGAAAGCGCATACAGCAGGGATGAATATATACATGACAACAGGGTCAGGTCGGTATTATGCCAGCCGATAGTCAACAAAGGCCTGGTTATAGGCGTGATATACATGGAAAACAATCTTTCGACGGGCGCTTTTACTAAAGAAAGGCTCCAGATCATGAATATCCTTTCCGGCCAGATGGGTATTTCCATCGATAATGCCGGCCTGTATGACAAACTTGAAAGCTACAGCAAAAACCTTGAAATAATGGTCGAAGAGCGGACGCTCCAGCTCAAGGAAGTCAACAGGGAGCTATCCCGCCGCTATGAAACGATGGCCCGCGAACTACGGGTGGCTCATACAATCCAGCAGGCTATTATTCCTGATGTTTTCCCTGAGATACCATGGCTTTCCCTCGCAGGGCGGTATATCCCGATGGAGGAGCTCGGCGGCGATTTTTACGATCTATTTTATCTCGATAAAAATATTGTTTCCATTATAATTGCGGACGTCAGCGGACATGGAGTTCCGGCTGCCCTCATTACAGCTATGGCAAAGATATCCTTTAATTCAAACGCCGTAAAAGGTAAATCCGCCGGCGACACCATCGAACTTGTCAACAGGGAACTCTGCAAGGCTATAGAGGAATTGATGCAGTATCTTTCGGCTTTTTACTGCATTATCGATATGGATAAAAAAGAATTAGAATACTGCAATGCGGGCCATGTTGAAATTATGCTTCAGAGAGATGAAAAGACTATTATTGAACTACCCCCTAATTCTCCGGTTATCGGCTACAAGACCGATTATGAATTCAATTCGACCAGTGTAAAGATAATGCCCGGCGACAGGCTGGTACTTTTTACAGATGGAATACCCGAGGCAAGGGATGATGAATCGAAGTTTTATGGCATGGATAGATTCATAAAAACGCTACAGAAAAACCGCCGCCAGACTCCCGAGATAATGGTCGATAACATATTCAAGGATATCGGCGACTTTACTATGAAATCTCCCGCAAGAGACGATATAACACTCCTTGTCGCCGACATTCTCGATAAAAATTGAAGCTTGAGGCAGGAAAAATGAAAGGCTTTTTTATTACAATGGAGGGCATCGAAGGCTGCGGCAAATCGACGCAGGCTCATTACCTTTATGAATACCTGTCCGGCAAAGGGATAGACACGCTTCTTACCCATGAACCGGGAGGAACAGGTACGGGAGAGCGGATCAGGGATATACTGCTCAATTCGAGGACCCTTTCTCCATACAGCGAACTTTTTTTATTCATGGCGGACAGGAGCCAGCATGTCGAGGAGCTGATAATTCCCGCAATTTCAAGGGGAGCCGTTGTAATATGCGACAGGTATTATCATTCGACATTAGCATACCAGTCCGGAGGAAGGGGTATAGACAGGGATACAATAATGAGCATTAATGCCCTTGCGGTCGGCACAGCTATGCCCGACCTGACCTTCCTTATCGACATAGAACCTGAAACAGGATTTGCCAGAAAAAAAACAGCCGGAGATTCTTTCGACAGGATTGAAAAGGAGCAGCTCGAATTCCACCGCAGGGTCAGGGATTCTTTTAAAGAAATGGCGGCTCGGGGAAAAGGCATGGTTATAATCAATGGTGAAAATGATAAAGAGGATATCGGAAGGGAAATCCTCGGTATTTTCAATAAATACTATAGCAAGGCAGTTTAAAATATGGAAAATATTGTCCTTCTCGGCTCTACCGGTTCGATCGGTTCTTCTGTCATCGATGTACTCAGGAGTTATCCCTCGAAATTCAGACTGGCCGGCGTGAGCGCGCATAAAAATCTCCCAAAACTGGGGAAAATTCTGAGGGAATTTACTCCCGAATTAGCATGCCTGTCAGGCAGTCCTGAAGAAAACAGGGATTTTATCAGTCAGTTTCCATCTGTGGAATTCGTTTTCGGAGAAGACGGGCTCGTCTCCTTAGCAGGGCTTTCTTCCGCTCTCACCGTAGTTATAGGAATATCCGGGATAGCCGGACTGTCGCCGACCCTTGCCGCAGTGAAAGCCGGGAAAAGAATTCTATCCGCAAACAAGGAATCCATAGTAGCCGCCGGAGATATTATCAACAGCGCCCTTTCTCAGGCGGGCCTTTTTATAATACCCCTCGACAGCGAGCATAATGCTATATTCAACATTTATTCGAGGCTTGAAACTATTTTTGTTAAAAATATTAGCCTGACTGCTTCTGGCGGGCCTTTTCTGAATAAGACTATAACACCGGGCATCAGCATGGATGAAGTTTTAAACCATCCCGTATGGGAGATGGGAAAGACCATTACGGTCAACAGCGCGACTTTGATAAACAAGGGGTTTGAAGTTATCGAGGCTCATTACCTTTTCCATATGGATTATGAAAGGATCAAGGTTCTGATACATCCGCAATCCCTTGTTCATGGAATTGTAGAAACGATAGACGGAACTCAATTTATGGCATGTTCGCCAAGCGATATGCGTTACCCCATAGCATTATCCCTTTTTTACCCCGAGATTCCGGAGCAAAAGTTCGCTCCGCTCGATCTAAACGGTAGAATGTTTGAATTTTCTAAACCGGACTTCGAAAAATTTCCCCTGCTAAAATTATCGTACGAAGCCGGAATCGAAGGCGGGATCATGCCGGCTGTCCTTAATGCCGCCAATGAGACGGCTGTGTGCTCCTTCCTCGAAGGAAAAATCAGATTCATCGATATCCCTGTGATTGTCAGGCGGGTTATTGATAAATATATTGCTCAAAACCATACTGAGGGGCTTACGCTCGAGGCAATCCTCGATAAGGACAGGGAGGCAAGGATCATCGCCGGGGAATTAATCGCAGGAGGGCCTTAGCAGGCGCGGTCAGCTTCAGCTATCCAGGACTTCCCTGACCTTCTCTGCAAGCTGCGCCATTGAAAACGGTTTTTTAATGAACCCCCTGGCGCCGAGGGTTAGCGTATCGAGAAGCCCCCTGTCATTGGCGTAGCCTGAAGTCAGCAGCACCTTGAGGCCTGGACTCAAATTCTTCATCTCGATAAAAGCGTCTTTACCCGTCAGACGCGGCATTGAAATATCGAGGATAACAAGCGATACCTTTTCATTGTTTTTTTTATATGTTTCGACACAATCTTTGCCGTCGTCAGCCATGATAACGCTGTATCCGCATTTTTCAAGCATGGAACCGGCGATCAGTCTCACATTTTCATCGTCATCCGCTAAGAGTATAGTTTCATTCCCCCTCGGGGGTTCTTCGATTTTATGCGGATATTGATCGCCATCCGGCTGGACCAAGCTTTCATTTACGGGGAGGTATACAGGGAGGTATATCCTGAATTCGGAACCCGCACCCTCCCTCGAACTTATCTCGATAAAGCCGTTTAACTGATGGACTATGTTGTAGACCATAGCAAGGCCCAGGCCTGTGCCTCTTCCCTTCCCCTTTGTAGTAAAGAAGGGGTCGAAGATCTTATGCATAGTTTCCTTGCTTATTCCTACACCGGTATCCTCCACGCTCACCATCCAGTAATCGCCGACGTTAGCCTCAGGGTGATATCCGATCATTGTGGAATCGAATGTCATTTTCGCCAGAGAAATAAGCATAATCCCTCCCTGGCGTTCATGTTCCTTCCTCATAATGGTCATTGCATGCTCTGCGTTAATGCAGAGGTTCAGCAAAACCTGCTCTACCTGGCTCGGATCCGCCTTTACAAAAGCCGGCTCATCGGGAGCCGATATCCTTATTTCCACAGAATTATCGAAAGTATTTGTACAGATCCTGACAATATTTTTCACGAAGACATTGAGATCGACATCGGAAATCACCATATCATGTTTGCGTGCAAGCGATAATAAACGGTTGACCATTTCAGAGGCCTTTTTAGCCGAGTCTTCAATGATCTCGATATGCTCTTTTAAAGTATTTTTACCGATTCCATCAGGGGTTTCCTGCATATAACGGAGAAGGGAGACCGAACCGATAATACCGGCGAGAATATTGTTGAAATCATGAGCCAGTCCTCCGGCAAGGGTCCCGACTGTTTCCATTTTCTGAGCCTGCCTGAGCTGAAATTCCTTCTTTTCAAGCTCGGTAATGTCGTCCAGCCTGATCACGACATCGCATGCGCCGTTGAATACTAACGGATAAAAGGAAATATTGAAATAACGGAGTTCTTCCTCCGAAATGCTCTCCCTTTTAATTTCCATGGGGAGGCAGGTCTCGACGACCTTTTCAAAATTGCCCCTGTATTTTGTGAAAGCCGGGATGAGATCGAGGAGTTTCCTGTTCAGAGCTTCCCGGCTTGAAATGCCCGTTTCCCTTTCGGCGGTGCTGTTCCACTGGGTAATAAAGCCCTGCTGGTTTATCGAGATCAGCATGCTCGGCATCGAATCAATTATATTTTTAAGATAATTTCTTGTTTTCCTGAGCTCGTCTCCCGCCTGTTTAATGGCTTTATTCGGATACTGGATCATAAGGAAAAAAGCGATCACTACAAGCAGCCTTACCGCAATAAACACCCAGGATTCATGGCTCTGAAGCAATAAATGGCATAAAAGAATAGACAATAATATGCACAGGAAAATCGCCGAAATAATCGATACGATTTTATTTTGTTTCATGCTTGGTCACACTAAAACCCTTTTACAAATAAATATTTTCTTCAATTCATTGAAAGAATTTATCCTGTAATCGATCACCTCCCTGTAAGGTTTGTAATCGCTGCCTTTAAAGACATTATTTGCCATAAAGGCCGTCTTCAGGCCGGCGGTTTTCGCGCTCCAGAGGGCGAGGGGCGAATCGTCTACAAGAAGCAGCTTTTCAAGCGGGATGCCGATTTCATCCTTTAATTGATAAAACGATACCGGATTCGATTTAGGATGAATGATATTTTTGAAAAAATACCTGTCTTTGAAAAATTCCCCGAGAAGTCCAAGCCTGGCCCACGACCTTTCCGCCATTGAAAAGAAACGGCAGATTATTCCATTGTCCTCGCAAAATTTCATAAAGCCCCAGAAGTCTTCCTCTATGGACATTTTCATGCCCTTATATTCGACAAGGGATCCTAATTCTGAAAAATATTTGTCTATTTTTCCCGCAAGTCCTAAAGATGACAGGACAAGCTCCACGCCTGCTTTTGCATTAAAAGCGCTTAAATTTTTTACATAATTTTCAATAAATATTTTCGGGATCTTTGCATGAGAATTTACAAAATCATAGGTGAAATCCAGTATTATATCCATCGCGTTTTTCGAAATCACACCGTCGAAATCGAGAATAACGCCTGATAAATCAAATATTTTCATACTGCTCTCTATCCGTCCTTAATTGACAATATTTTTTAATCGCATCTTCAAGGTGCTCTAAATCCGCTTTTTCTGCTTCAAGTATATTAAACCCGCAGTAAAACAAATCATTTTTACCGTTCATCCATATCTTCCTGCATTTCCCTCTGATAAAGCCTATTTCCTGGAAATGCATCACGAATTCATAGTCCGCCACCGGCCCTTCGGGCTTTTCTTCGAATTCAGCGCTGAAACCCTGTGCAGACAAGTCCTCTAACCTGCCGATGTAATAACTCTTCATATCCGGGCTCCATAAAGAAACCGGGCAGTTATCGGGATTAACAGGATAAAAACGGAGCGAAGGGACATCTTTTATACCCTTGCGTATTCTTTTGAAAATCTTTTTATTCACACTCCTGCTGTCTATATCAATAATCGCACATAAAAAGTTCTTCTGAAAAACAGATACTTTAAATATGATGAACTCCCATTCTCCATTCTTTTTGTTTTCCAATTCTGTCAATTCGACAACCATTTCAACAGGATAATTTGGATCGACAAAATTCATAAACCTTGAGTTCATCTGGTTTAAAACAAACTGGTATCCCTGGAGTGGTATTTTCCCGAAAATATGACCGCAAGCCGTTACCATCTGCCTGGCTGCTTCCAGGATCATTATCCCCGGTATATGCTCCTGGGTATGTTCAAAGAAAAAGCTGTGAGAGCTGTTGACTTCCATATTTGAATAAAAAATATCGTCTTTTTTCAGCTCCAGAACACTTTCTAAAATGCGTGAGATAAGAGCCCTTTCCGCGTCCGGTAAATTCATCCCATGAAGCCCCAGTATGCTTTTCAGCATTTTTTCTTCCGGACCGGACAGGTACTTTTTCAATTTGTAATTCCCGTCTTTGCCATCTATATGGTATAATCCGGAAAGGATCTCCAGGTCTTTGACGGGCAGATTCATAAGATTGACTTTATCGTCGAGGATCTGAGCATCTAACATATGCGGCACATTGAATATTTCATAACACTCGCCGGATTCAGGAAGCACGTAGTATTCTAAAAACACGGCTCTGTCGGCCAAGGATAAAGCCGGGATGATCACATTTTCAGCCGTTTCCTTTTCTATATATGAAGGGATGCTCCGCCGCAGGTTCTTGATAAAAACATTTTCCTGCAGCTTTTTATGTACGTACTTTTTATCAAGGATTATGTCCATAGGGTAAACCATTGATTCATCCTTTTATGCACGCCGCTCACGATTAGATTATCATTTCTAATGAAAAAAAACAACTAATGACCGGATAAATCAGGTAGGGCCCCTGGTGGTTTTATTACTTGTTCGAAATGAGGAATTTATAAACCATATCGCCAAGTCCTATGCCGCCGGACTTTGAAATGAGCTTTGAATATTCGCTGTAAAGCATGTCTTCGAAGATATCCTGCTTGAGGCCGCCGTTAAGCCATTCATCCTTGGGTACTGTGCTTCGCATTGATTTAAACAGTTGTTCGATAAAAAGGGTCTCGAACTGGCTGGAGGTTTCTTTTATTTTTTTTTCGTCCATCCCTTTATAATTTTTCTTGCCGAGGGATTCGATCCTGCCGGTTTCCATATTTTCCCTGGCGGTAAACACGCTCTCGCTGCCGATTTCCATAAAGAACCTCCAGCTTAATTATCGGCGGAGCATCGGGATTCTTTACTTAACAGGCTGGTCTTTTTTATCCTTTTCGTCACCGGCCGGATTGACAGGTTCGAAGAATAAAAATGCGGATCTCCCTTTAGCATCATCCCAGCTTGCCCTGAACCCCAGGAAATTTTTCTTTCTCAGGAAAAGGGAGTTGTTTGTATCCATCTGAAGGATAACATTGAGATTAACTTCCTTGCCGGGAAGAATTTCTCTGATATTATCATTGCGCGCAATTAATTTACCCGAGTCTGTCAGATATTCGATTTTAAAATTATCTATCTTGCCCGATGTCGTGTTTTCCACGTCGATCCCGATCAATATTTCTTTCTTCTCCGGATTGATACTGGATGATGATATCTTTATGACAACCGGTTCCGAATTGTAAGAATTTTTTAACTGGTAAATGATCTCTCCTACGCCCAGCATCCATTCGTTGGGCGTATACGGACCCCTCCTGCCGAACATGATCTGGTAAAGATCGTTTATCAAAATACCGTTTGCTATCCTGGTACTCGAACCGTTTTTCAATAACTGGAGGTTCGCCCTGACATAATTTTCAATTGCGCTTATATCGAACCCGTTTACATCAACATTCTGATAATCGAAATAATAAGAAATTATAAGCCTGTTTATATACTGGGAAATAAAAGGATTTTTACTCATATCGGCGAGACCTTCGGGAATTTTATCATAACCGATATTGAAATCTACAATAACAAAATCTATGCCTGCGGATATAAGAGCAGGAAGGATCGAAGGATTATCCATCAGGAGTTTATAATCCATCCTGTAAAATATCGGTTTTTTATGCCCTATTTTTTCCACAGTATCCCGGATATAATCGGCAATAAAATAAAGCTTCCACAAATTGAACCTGTTCTGGCCAGCGCTGTCTTTCATCTTGTTCTTGAAAAATCCGAATTTTCCGTCGAAGTCCAGGCTGTCCCAGTTGCCGGGAACGCTTATTCCGCAGTCCCTGAAATAATTATCGATGAGCTCGGCGCCGTAATTGACAGGCATGAATACATCGGACATTCCAACATAAGAGATGTTTTCATTGTCCATAAAGGAGGATAGGAGTTTTACAATACTCTTCTTCCTGCTGTCGTCTAAAAGCGATATATAGCTCGAATCTTCGCCGTAGCTGTCGCCCTTAAAATAAAGGACAGTCTTATAGCCTATTTTTTTGGTATCGCCCCCATCAGCATTAAGGCACCTGGCATAAACTCCAAAATGTTTATTCCTCTTGCTTATCATTCCTGCCAGTGCAGTCGATTCGCTCAGTTTATCATTGTCCCATGGAGAATCGAGAGTCACGTTCTCATATGTCCTTGTAATACCTGAAAGCATTATAATACCGTCGGCCGAGATGAAATTCACCCACTCGGGTATATAATTCCAGTCGACTTCCTTCCCCTCTATGGATAAAATATTCCTCTTCGAGACTCTTTCAGGAGAATCTATTCCTAGGAATACCTGCCCCTTATCAAGCACGAATTTCGGCCCGGTCTCGTTTATAACGAAGCTGTTCTTCGCGATGACTGGAGCTATCGGGCTGTCAATAAAACCCGAAGCTTCGATATCTATCTTCCCTTCTATCCCGGGATTTTCCGGAAAATAATAGCCTATCCATGTATGCTGGTCCTTATAGTAAATCAGGGCGACACTGTCATCGCCGTCTATGTTTTTGATTTTTTCCCCGTTATTATAAAACTCTGCACGGATAACAGCATTCTCCGGAATTGCTTTAGCCCCGTTTTTTTCCTCAATCCGTGCAAATAATTTTATTTTTTCAAATTTCTGGTAAACTTTCTTATCAGTTTCGATTTTCAATTGATAATCGGAATTATCCTCTTCGTTAAGCCTCGCCGATTCATCGCCGTTCAGCTCTATTTTAAGGAAGCCGGATTCAAGGAAGGTCCGTATAGGGGAATAAAATATGTTGCCCGCTATCAGTAATATAACGATCAATCCAAGAATAATAATAGACGCATTGCGCAATATTTTCATAACAGCCGCCTTATTTCTTTTCGATGAGCGATTTTATCGGCAGATAAACCAGGGCTCCGACCGCCAGGCCCAGGATAAATATGCAGGGATAAAGAGTTATAATCCTGTCAGGATATAACCTGAAAAAAAGAATCACGAAAAGGCCGGCCAGCAGAAAAGCCGCCCCATTCTCAATCATCAGGATGAAAAACAGCCGCTTACCCATACAGGCCCCCTTAAATCATAGTTATGTTATTATATACCATGGTCTGAAAAAATTAAAGAAAGATGGGCGACCGGGATACCGGCAGGAATGACAGCGAGGATAAATTATTTGAATATTTAAATGCGCTATTATATACTTTCTATAAATAAGGTTAAGGAAATTATCTTATGAAGCCTCTTATAGCGATTGTAGAAGATGAAGAAGATATAGCTGAATTGGAAGCGATGTCCCTTGCTCGCGAAGGCTATAATACAAGGATATACAGGACAGGCTCCGATTTCCTGATAGATCTCAGGAACGGCGGCCCTGCAAATATCCGCCTTATCCTTCTCGATCTCATGCTTCCGGAAATGAACGGAACCGAGATTCTGAAACTTATAAAAAACAATTCGGCTTTCGAGGCTTATAAAAACATACCGGTGATAATCGTATCGGCAAGAAATACCGAACTTGACAAGGTACTGGGGCTGGAGTTCGGAGCCGATGATTATATTTCCAAACCCTTCAGCCAGGGCGAACTGACAGCCAGGATCAAGGCTCTTCTGAGACGTTCTTCAGGATCTTTTCTGAACAGCCAGGAGGAAAATCTCTCAAGCAAAGTTATCAGGATCGGCAATATAGAAATAAATGAGAATAAATTCCTGGCCTTTGTCGACGGAAAAGAAATTCCACTGACATCTGTCGAATTCAGGATCCTCGTCATATTATCCAAGAGAAAGGGCTGGGTATTCGACAGGAATAAGCTTATGGACCAGATCTGGAGCGGCGAAAAGATCATAACCGGCAGGACAATAGACGTTCATATAAAACACTTGAGAGAGAAACTGGGTCTTTACGGCACCTACATCAAAACTGTAAGAGGCGTAGGCTATAAAATTGACGACAAACCGGAATAAAATATTCCATCCTGCCTATACCTGGCCTCAGAGACCGGCTTCACCTAAAATTATTATAAAATTCATACTGGCTTAACAATATTCCCCTAAAATGTATAGAGATCAAAATTATTCAGGGGAAGGTTGTTTATGGCCAAAGTCGATTTGCATGTTCATTCAAAATTTTCAAAGCACCCGTCCGAATGGTTTCTTCAAAGAATCGGCGCTGCCGAATCCTATACGGAACCGTCTACTATATATTCCAAGGCTAAAGAAAACGGGATGAGTTTTGTAACCATAACCGACCATAACGCGGTCGAAGGGGCCTTCCTGTTAATGGCAAAGCACCCCGGTGAAATAATTATCGGGATGGAAGCAACCACCTATTTTCCCGAAGACGGATGTAAAATTCATATTCTGATATACGGTATGAACCAAGCCCAGTTCGAAGAGATAAATGTAATAAGAAATGATATATACAGGCTCAGGGATTATATCAGGAAGGAGAATCTCGCTTACTCGGTCGCTCATGCCAATTATTCCGTTAACCGTAAATTGAAACAGGAACACCTTGAAAAGCTCATACTGCTCTTCGATGTTTTCGAAGTGCTCAACGGCGCAAGAAACAAAAGGATGAATACCGAATGGCAGAGCCTCCTTACATCCCTGACAAAAGAGGATATAGACATACTCTTTAATAAGCATAAGATCGAACCTTTCAGCCATGATCCATGGGTTAAGGGTTTTACAGGCGGGTCGGACGACCATGCCGGGCTTTTTATTTCCAGGACCTATACCAGCGCTGAAGCTGATACCCCCGAAGAATTTTTGAACCAGCTGAGATTAAAAAAAACTCTTTCCGGCGGCCGGCACAATAATTTTCATGGCCTGGTTTTTGCAATATACAAGATAGCCTACGAGTTTTCAAAGACTAAAAGCAGGGCTATAGCCAATAACTTCTTCAGCCAGCTGACAGATTTTATCTTCGATAAAAAGGACATCGACCTCAAGGGCAAACTTTTGTTCTCTCATCTTAAAAAAAAGAAGAAACAGGCTCTTCCCTACCATCTTATCGACGACCTTATTAAAAGCGTAAAATTCAATAATTACAGTAATATCGATGACACACTCACTTTAGTTTATGAAAACCTCGCCAAAATATCTGATCATTTCATCAGTTACTGCATTGAAAGCATCCGGAAAGACCTGTCGAAGGGGAACATAGTATCTTTATTCCGTGATTTTTCGATATCCCTTCCCGGAATTTTCCTTTCAGTTCCTTTCGTAACCGCTTTTATGCATTTGTTTAATGACCGGAACCTGTCGAGGGAACTGTCCGAATCTCTCGGCAAAGGCCCCAGCTTAACCTCTGATAAGAAAATCCTATGGTTTACCGATACGCTTTTGGATCTCAACGGCGTATCGGTAGTTTTAAAAAAGATCGCTTTTCAAAGCATATTGAGCCGCAAGAATTTAAAGCTCATGACCTGCCTTTACGAGGATGAAAAAGACGATAAACTCCCGCCGAATACTTCAATCTTCGAACCGGTATATTCATTTAAAATGCCTTATTACGAAAACCTCAGGATAAGGATACCTTCACTCCTCCGCATTCTGCAGGAAGTATATAAATACGACCCGGATGAAATATATATTTCAACTCCGGGCGCAATGGGTCTTGCCGGCCTGCTGATAGCCAAACTTCTCAATGTCAAATCGGTAAGTGTTTTCCATACTGACTTTACACTCCAGGCCCAGAGCCTTACTAAAGACCCCGACACCTCCTCCATGGTTGAAAACTATATCAGGTGGTTTTACAACAGCTGCGACGAGATCAAAGCCCCTACGGCAGAATACGCGTCGATCCTTGAAAAAAGGGGTTACCTGAAAGAAAAAATCGGCATATTCAGGAGGGGATTCGACTCAAGCTCATTTAAACCCCGCCCGCAAAAAAGCCATTATTTTAAGACCGCACATTCCCTTAAAAAGGGGATAAACCTTCTCTATACAGGCCGGATATCAAAAGATAAAAACCTGGATATCCTCATAGAAGCGTATGAAAAAGTTATAAAAAAGAATAAGGACATTAATCTTATTTTTGCAGGAGACGGGCCTTACCTCGAAGAACTTCGTGAAAGGCTATCGGGAGAAAGCAGGATACTTTTTACAGGCCAGATACCCCACGCGGAACTTCCGGATGTTTATTCCGACGCCGATATCTTCGTTTTCCCAAGCACGACAGACACATTCGGAATGGCGGTGCTTGAAGCCCAGGCATGCGGTCTTCCCGCTATCGTGACAGAAAAAGGCGGCCCCAAGGAAATTATACAGGAAGGGATTACAGGCTTGATAGCCATTTCGGACGATAGAAAAGACTGGGCGGAAAAGCTTGAAACAATGTACGACATGATTAAAAACAAGCCGCGGCGCTACGGAGAGATGTGCCTGGCTTCCTGGATGAGAATGCTTGAAAACCACAACTGGGATAACCTCATAAGCGACATGTATGATGAAAAGTCTGAAACTGCCGCACCTTCCGCAAAAATCCACTCAAATGCAAAAAGGACAAGAAAAACAAGCGAGGCAAGTATTCAGCCTGTTGTATAAAAGGTGTTTATGAAAATCATTGATTCTACCCCTGACAGGTTCTTCAGCACAGACAGCCATTACAGAGTGCTGAAGAAAATCCATAACCCACAGGTTCAGAGAGAGAATATAGGAAAGATCATATCGAGCTTTTATTATGTCAGGGAGGATGAAAAGGTTCTCGATCTTGCATCCGATCTCGATAAAAACGATAACATCCAGGCTGTGGGCGTCACCGACAGCAAAGACAATATAAAGGGAATAATAATAAAAAAAGATCTCTTCAACATACTCGGAAAACCCTACGGACAGGATATTCTCAAACATAAAAAAGTGGAAAAATACAGGACCGCGGCCATAAAATTCACTTTTGACAGGAGCATATTATCCGTTGCGGAAGAAATTCAGGATTTTTTAAACAGCACGGCAATGGTAAGTTTTGTTTTATACAAGGAAGAAAATAAATTCGCGGGAATATTCACTTCCATAGACATGATGATGTATTTGTCGCTTATGACGCAGAGGGATATGCGTCTGGCCAGGGATTTGCAGAACAAAATAGTTAAAGAGGATCTTTCCATCGAAAAGGACTTTTTTAAAATGAGCTGCGCTTCCCACATGGCGAAGGGGATCGGCGGGGATTACTACAGTGTTACAAATTACGAAAACAGCAAGTGGTTTATAACGATATGCGACGTCTGCGGGAAGGGGCTCGCGGCTTCGCTGGTATCCACGAGTATAGCAGGAATGCTTAATATTTACGATTTTAAAAACGGCACTGAAAACTTTATTTCGAAATTAAATTATTACATATGCAGAACATTCGAATTTGTAACTGCGGCTTTTATCGATTTCGATGAAACAACGGGTTGCCTGTGTATCTTTGATATGGGCCATTCCTATATTTACCTTTTCAAGCAGGATAAGCTATTCAGGCTCAGGGCTTCCGGAGGGAATATACCCCTCGGGATCCAGGAAAATGTAAGTCCCCAGTGCGATAAATTCATCCTGGCTCCAGGCGATCTGTTTATTATGATAACAGACGGCATAGTCGAACAGACAAACTCCAAAGGCGAGGAATTCGGTGAAAAAAGGCTTTATAAGATCATCAAGAACAATAAAAACCTGGATGTATCCAAGCTCAAAGATAAACTTCTTGAAGAAATAACATCTTTCCGCGCGCCTCAAACCCAGAACGACGATATTACGGCCGTGTTTCTGAGCTATAACGGTATCTCGCCGACTTCTTCCAAATAGGGTTCATGTTTTTTAAACGGAAATTCTTCCCCGTCATCGAGGTTATAGGTAAAACTTATCTTTCCATAAGGAAATTCAACCATTTCAATTTCAACGATTGACGGCTTTTTAAAATAAGGCATCCTTTTTTTATCCCTGATGATTTCGGATATAATTAACGGAAAATCGGGACTGTGCCCTATTATAAAGACTTTTTCAGCGTCTCCAGGAAGACTCTTGATAAGATTCTGGAATTTAATAAAATCACATCCGGGATTAAGAACAGGATCTATAATGAAATGGCGCGGTTTAATTTCTTTTTTTATATGCTCCGCGGTTTCCAGCGTTTTAGCATAATCGCTTGTGATCATGTAATCGATGTCATGCTTGTAAAATTTGAGGAGCTGCGCGGCAAATCTCTTCGCCCTGAATATCCCGTTTTTACTTAAAGGCCGCAGTGCATTATCTTTATCCCAGAATTCCTTTTCAATAGCCTTGGAATGCCTGATAAAACCGATCTTCACAAATTACCCCCATGAGGAATGCTATACTATAACACGTTTTTGTTAAGGGACGGTTAAATTATGGCAAATTTTTGTTTAAATCCTGATCGGCAGGAGAACAAAGGGGATTCCCAGGTAGTAAAGTTTTTCATGAAGGGTGAATATGAGATTGTTATGAAGAAGATTGTTCATGAACTTCGTGAAGAGGCCCGTATTTGAAAATACTAACTGTCCGCCGAAAAATATAGAATTCGGAAATTCTTTCAGAATCTCCGGCGCAGTCTTCAGGATCTGATCTTCCGCGTCTGTCCCGAGAGATGTAAAAGTCTGCGTATAAAATCCCGTCTTCCTCATCAGGACTGCATATGAGTTGACGCTTTTCTGTATCTCCTTTTTTAAGCCGTCGACTTCATCTGCGCTTTTAAAATTATTGGAGTCTACAACACCGACCTGTATAAAAACATAATTTTTAAATGTGCTGAACCCGAGAAGTTTCTGAATCCCGAACAGGATATGAAGTCCGGTTCCATTATATCCGTTAACGAGAAGTACCGCTGTTTTATCATTTTTATCGTATTTCCCCGGATAATCTTTATAATCTTCAAAAGATTCCTTTGAAATATGTTCTGAATTTTCAACAGCTTCCACAAGGGAGTTCAGCCTGTTAAGCTGCTTCTGCACTTTTCCATATTCCTTTTTAACCCATAGGGAGAAGGCTACTAACGCCCCGGTAATAAGCAGGGTGACCCATCCGCCTTCGTTGAGCTTCGTGACAAGGAAAGAGATAAGTATGAAAATACAGAGAACAAGACCCACGCCGTTAACGAGCATTTTTCCAAACCAGGCTTCCCCCGACTTCCGCCTGCTCCACCAGTGCTTCACCATTCCTAACTGGGAGAGGTTGAATGTTATGAAAACATTTATGCTGTAAAGTATTATCAAAATATCGATAGATCCGCCGGTAACTATAAGTATAAGCAGCGAAGTTACGCCCATCAGGAGCACCCCGTTTTCGGTAACAAGCCGGTTTGAAAGCTGGGTGTACCGTGAAGGCATCCATTTATCGACTGCCATGTTCGAAAGTACCCTGGGCCCTGCGAGAAAACCTCCCTGTGCGGCTACAAAAAGGAGAACCGCTTCTGAAATCAGGGTGATCAGCAGGAAGAAATTCGAGAGGATCGGCGGCCAGCTTTTCATTATCGCTTCAAAAGATATTGCATTGAGAGTTTTCCCGGGGACAGGCGATACGCCGTAGAGCAGGTATATAACCATTATTCCGAAAGCCATAAATGTAAGCGAAGCAGCCATGTAAACCATTGTCGTCTTTGCGGTCTGTACCCGCGGCTCCCTCAAAATAGATATGGCGTTGGAAACCGATTCAATTCCGGTATAGGTGCCGGCGCCCATTCCATAAGCTTTTAAAAAAAGCGCTGCAGCCCCGAAAAGCCCGAGGTTCATGTTTATCCTGGCTAAATCCCTGTATCCCGTATCGGCTACAACCGGCAGATTGGATACATGCACAAAAAATCCATACAGGATCAGGAAGGTGTGCGTGAGTATAAACAATATGAAAATCGGTGCGAGAATGGATACTGATTCCTTCACCCCCCTGAGGTTCATTATGATAAGTACCAGAATGCAAAACGCCGAAAAATATATTTTATATCTGAGCATGCTCCCGGGCATGAAGCTGAAAATGGCGTCTGCTCCGCTGGCTATCGAAACGGCTATCGTAAGAACATAATCCACCATAAGGGCGCACCCTGCGACCATTCCGATAGAAGGGGATAATAATTTGCTCGCTACGATGTATCCCCCCCCGCCGCCGGGAAAGAGTTTTATTATCTGCGAATAGCTTGCGCTTATGATTATAATAGTGACCGATGTCGCAATACCGACAAAAAGGCCTAAAAAGGGATATTTAAGAACTACCCTGAAAGCCTCTTCGGGTCCGTAGCAGGAAGACGAAAGAGCGTCCGCACCCAGGCCGATCCAGGCAAAAACGGCGATTAACGATAATTTGTGAAAAACGGACCTGTCTTCAGGGTTTCTTGCTTCGCCAATTATCAGAGAGCGCAGCCTTGTGAATATTGACTGCCTTTCTCCGGGTTCGGAAGTCCCCCTTTTATCAGCCATTAATTTCTCCGGATGAATCCACTGGTTTTTGTCCATAAAATTGGGATTCTCGTTTCAACCGATTGTTCACCCAAGATTCTAATTTCATAGAGTCATTTAATCAAGAAATTTATTAACCTTCGAGGACTTTCATGCTGAATGATAAAAAATCCGAGATTGGAGCAAGAATTAAAAGCCTGTCCTTCGGCTTGATTACTGTTTTCCCATTTACCGGGAAAAATATTCCATCCCTGTAAATCAGGATTATCAGCATTTTATCCGATAACTCAAGGTCCATAACCGCTTTATTGACTATAACGGAATTTTCAGGAACCTCCACTTCATTCAGCTCGCCCTCGATGTTCCCTGTTTTTTCAAATTCTATCGGATACTTGATATTGGAAACTCCCGTATCATAAAGATTCAGGAATTTCGCAAGGGAGGGAATTGTAGTGCCCTGAAGGAGAACGGACGCTATCACGATAAAAAACACTATGTAGAACATTTCATGAGACCCCGGAATTCCTGCAAGGAGCGGAAAAGTTGAAAGGATGATCGGCGCCGCACCCCGGAGTCCCACCCATGAGATAAGAAATTTTTCCCTGACGGAAAACTTTTTCGTAAAAGCCAGGCTTAAAAATACGCTGGCGGGCCTTGCAAAAAATATCAGGAAAAGAGTCGCCGATATGCCCTTCACGGATTCCGGGATTATCTGGGAAGGATAGATCAGCAGACCCAGGCATAAAAACATCACTATCTGGGCAAGCCATGAAATGTTGTCATGGTAGCGGAGAATGTTCCTCTTATATAATATATCGCTATTACCCAGGTACAGTCCGAGAATATAAACCGACAGGAAAGGATTCCCGCCGAGCATATCGACAAGTCCGTATGTAAAAAGCACAAGGCCTACGGTCAGAACAGTATAAACGCCCTCGTAATCGAGCCTGACAAATCTCTTGAGAAGATATACCGATACGACGGAAACCCCGAAACCGACGGCTCCGCCTATAACGAACTGCTTGAAGAGAAAGATTATTATACCCGCCGGGTTCATCGAAGGTGTGCTGATGAAAAGTATGATCGCAAGCGTCAGCGTAACCGACATAGGGTCGTTCGACGCCGATTCGAATTCAAGCACGGGCCTGAGCGAACCTTTCAGCAGGACATTTTTTGAACTTAAGACCGAGAAAACAGAAGCGGCGTCGGTAGCGGATACAATGGCGCCTATCAGCAGCGCGTTTATAAGTGAAAATCCGAGGGCGAGGTAAAGGAATACGCCTACAATCAGGCAGGAAATGACTACACCAAGGGATGAAAGCAGGATCCCCTCTGTTACCACCGGTCTGATCGTTCTGAACTGGGTCCCGAAACCGCCTGAAAATATTATGAAAGCAAGCGCTATTACGCCTATCCTCTGCGCAATCTCCGGATTAGTCATGCTGATCCTGCCCAGCCCCTCAGGGCCGGCAAGAACGCCTATGACAAGGAACAATACAAGAGACGGCACGCCTAACCTGTCGGAGGCAAGGCTCCCGGCAATGCTCAAAAACAACAGTATGGAAATAATAACTATCAACGGATCCATACTGTAATATCGGGGCCGGATCGCTATTTATTTAAACCTTCTTGTGCCATGCCTCTACTTTATTGGTCCATTCCTTGTCGTGCTTGGAATGCATTATTATTTTCCCTTCCTGGATATAAATAACCTCTTCACAGATATTGGATGTGACATCGGCGATCTTTTCGAGGTTTTCTGCAATCCTGATGAGCTGAATCGATGCTTCTATGAGAGTGGCATTGCTTACCATGTAAGTAATGAGTTCCCGGAGAATCTGGTCCCGGTAATCGTCGACTATGTCGTCATGGGGAAAAACTTCAAAAGCCAGGTTCGAATCCTCGTTTAAAAAAGCGATAACGCTGTCATCGAACATTTTAATTGTTTCCGCAAGCATATGCGGAAGATCGATGAGAGGCTTGACCGGAGGCCGGTCTATAAGGTAAACGGAACTCTCTGCTATATTTACCGCATGATCGCCCATTCTTTCAAGATCCGTGATCATCTTTGAGATCATCATTACCTGCCTGAGCTGCTTGGCTTCAGGCTGGAAGCGCGCTATAAGGCTTATGCATTCCTCGTCTATATCTATTTCCGCCCTGTTAATCTGTGGCTCCAGATCCGCAATTACATGCCTGGCCATCGGCGCGTTTCGTGTTAAAAGGGCCTGGACCGATTGCTCGATCATTTCGCGCACGATAGACGCCGATTTAACGATTTTTTGTTTTAATTCATTGACCTGCTGCTCATGCATAAGCATCTCCTATCCAAATTTTCCACTCAGGTATTCTTCTGTTCTTTTATCCTGCGGCACTGTAAATAACTTTTCTGTCGTTCCATATTCAATCAGATCGCCCAGATACATGAAAGCCGTATATTCCGAGACCCGTCCTGCCTGGGCTATATTATGTGTAACCAGGATAATGGCAACCGTGTTCTTCAGCTCAACTATCAATTCTTCGATATGAGAGGTCGCTTTGGGATCCAGGGCCGAAGTCGGCTCGTCAAGAAGCAGAACATCCGGATCCATGGCAAGAGCCCTTGCAATGCAAAGCCTCTGCTGCTGGCCGCCCGATAAAAATGTACCCCTTTTATTAAGCTTATCTTTCACTTCTCCCCATAGCGCGCTTTTTGTAAGAGAAATTTCTACTATCCTATCGGCATCCGCCTTTTTCAAGTGAATGCCGTTGAGTTTATATCCGGCAATTACATTGTCATAGATCGTCATGGTGGGGAAGGGATTCGGGCGCTGGAACACCATTCCTATCCTTCTTCTTACAAGAATAGGATCAATCAGGAGAAGATCCTCGCCGTTTAACAGTATCTTACCCTCAACCTTCGAATTGGGAGTCAATTCATGCATCCTGTTAAAACATCTTATAAGAGTCGATTTCCCGCAGCCGGAAGGACCCATGATGGCATGAACTGTATTTTCATAAAAATTCATAGTAATATTATTCAATGCCTTCTGGTCTCCGTAATATACGCACAGATCCTCAACATTGAGAATCGGATTTAAAACTTTACCTTCCATTTGCTTGCCACCACCTTCGCTATTAAATTTAAAAACAGGACGAATGCCACCAGTATAAATGAAGCTCCCCAGGCTATATTCTGCCAGTCCGTATAAGGGCTGGTCGCGTATGTAAAAATAATATGCGGTATAGTTTCCATTGGCTTAAAGGGGTTTAGCTCCGTATAAGGGTTTCCAAAAGATGTAAAGAGGAGGGGAGCAGTTTCTCCCATAATACGAGCGATTCCGACAAGAACTCCCGTAAGTATACCCGATAAACCGGCGGGAAGGACTACTCTCAGCACGACTTTATAGTAAGGGACCCCGAGGGAATAGGCCGCTTCCTTTACGGAGTAAGGTATAAGCTTCAGGGTTTCCTCCGTGTTTTTTATTATCAGGGGGAGCATCATCATCGCCAGGGCTACGCTGCCCGAAATTGCCGAGAAACCGCCCGAGGGCAGGACTATCCATACATAAGCAATGATACCGAGGATAATGGACGGGACTCCCTGGAGAACGTCCACGGCCACCCTGGCAAATTGCCCGAGACGGCTTTCCTGGTTTTCCGAGAGATATATCCCTGAAAGTATCCCGACCGGTATCGCTATCACTGCGGAGATGGATACAATAATTAAAGAACCCACTATGGCGTTGAAAATTCCTCCGCCTAATTCTCCTGTAGCCTTGGGAAGTTTTGTAAAAAGATCGAGGCTTACAAATAAAATTCCGTTTTTAGTAATATAAAAGAGGATAAGAATCAGCGGAACAACGGTAATCAGCGACAGGCCTATGATAGTTATAAAAAATATCCTGTCTTTTAAAATATTCAACCTTACGGATTTTTTATTTTTATCATTGTTTTGCATCGGCCTAATCCTTAACACTGGCTTTTGTAATGATATATCTGCCCGCTATTCCGAATACTATCGTGATTATAAAGAGGACAAGCCCCATTTCTATCAGGGCCGAAAGATACATGGGATCGGCGGCCTCCGTGAATTCATTGGCGATTATGCTGGCGATCGTATGGCCCGGCCCGAAGATATTGGTCGGCATAAAATATGAATTCCCGATTACCATCGTTACCGCCATTGTTTCCCCGAGAGCCCTTCCGAATGAAAGCAGTATTCCGGCAATTATTCCAGAACCCGCATAGGGAATAACTACTTTTCTTATAACTTCAAAACGGGTCGCCCCGAGTGAATATGCTGCTTCCTTCAGGTCGTTAGGGACCATCCCTATAACTTCCCTCGATATTGAAGCCGCAAAAGGTATGATCATTACCGATAACAGGATAGCGGCGGCAAAAATCCCGACACCCAGGGGTGTGACGCCTATCGATGCTTCGAATCCCCTTATTATAGGGACAAGAACGAACAGCCCCCACATGCCGAAGATAATCGACGGAATTCCGGCAAGGAGTTCCATCGCTGAATTAAGGATTGTGGCAACAGGGCCGGAGTGGAAATATTCTCCGAGTATCAGCGACACCGAAAGCGAAAAGGGTATGCATACGATTAAAGCGATTATCGAAGTTAAAAGTGTGCCGAGCATGAACGGGAGCGCTCCGAACTGCCCTCCGAGAGGGTCCCAGGTCGAGGTTCCGAAGAATAAAACCCCGAATTTTCTTAGCGACGGCTGAGCTGCAATAAAAAGGCTTATAAAAATCGCCAGCAGCATTATGCAGACTATCATAACGCAGATCAGCACTGCCGTTTTAAAAGAACTGTTATAAAATAATTGCAGGGGATGGGACTTGCGTCCCGCCCCGTTATCTATTAAATTTTTAGTGGACCTGTTTTCCATGATAAACCACCGAATTAATTAAATCTTCGTCTAATTTGACCGCTTTGGGAGGAAGCTTGCCATACAATAAAGCTTCGTTGTACTGCTGGCCTTCATGCACCATCCACCAGATGAGGTCTACGGTTGCTTTTACCCTGTTTAAAGGCCTGCCGCCGAAAGACTGTTCTTTGTAGAGGATAATCCATGTAAATGTGCAGATAGGGTATCCCTCGGGAGAAGCCGTGTCGACGATCGATGCCTGGCCGTTAGCGGGAAGATCGACGTCTGCAGCTTTCATTACAGACTCAAGGCTTGCTGTGATAAATTTGCCGCTCTTGTTCTGGAGAGCGCCCATAGGCATGCCGTTCTGAACCGCATAAGCCTGTTCAACATAACCGAAACCGCCGGGTACCTGTTTGATATAAGCCGTTACGCCGGGGTTTCCTTTTCCGCCGATACCTACCGGCCAGTTAAGGGACTTGCCCTGTCCGACTTTGGAAGCCCATTCGGCGCTTACCGCTGTCAAATAGCCGCTGAAAGTGTATGTCGTTCCGCTGCCGTCTGAACGGTGAACGACAGTTATAGGAGTATCCGGGAGAGTCGTCCCCTTATTGGCTGCAATAATCGCAGGATCGTTCCATTTCGTGATTTTGCCGAGATAAATGTCCGCTACGATTGCCGGGGTGAAGTTAAGCTGGGGATTTCCGGGCAGGTTGTAAGTCAGTACGACTGCTCCAAGGCATGTGGGTATATGTATGACTTCATCCTTTGCCGCCTTTTTTTCACCGGCGTTCATCGGAGCATCCGAAGCTCCGAAGTCGACGGTTTTGCTGATAAGCTGCTGTATACCGCCGCCTGAGCCGATGGCCTGGTAATTGATTTTCATCTGCTTTACGCTGTAATATTCCTCGAACATCTTAGAATAAAGGGGGTAAGGGAAAGTAGCTCCCGCACCCAGTAATGAATCGACTTTGTCTGCCGAAAAGCCGGCTGAAGCGAAAAGCAGGAATGCTGCTGCAGCTAATATTATCTTATTCATGAATTTCCTCCCTTGTTAATATAAGGGCAGGCCCTTCCGGCCCGCCCTATAATTATAATACATTTTTTGTAAAAAGTCTTACTGCCATATTGTAAAGTTGAGCTTGTAAGCGAATTCAAGCCAGACAAGCCAGTCCGAGCTGGGCTGTCCGTTCTGTGTGAGATAAAAACCTACCATAGGTTTCATTGTCAGGTTGTTAGCGTCGAGCTTTATGCTGCCGCCGACATAAAGGATGGAGCTTGAAACGTCGGCAACGCTCTGGCTCGCATTAGGATTAAAGTAATCGTACCTGATCATCGGCTCTACAGCCCAGTCGAAGAATCCGTAACCGAGAGATACGCTGAAAACGTCGCCTATATAATCATAAGCTGCCGCAGAAACTGAACCGTTGTTGGGTGCTGCCCAGTTGTTCGTGCTTGTTTCATTGATGTACTGGACAAGGAAGTCAACAGGTATGCCCATTACGTTCTTTGCAGAAAGCATAACATCGAATGAGGTTTCAGTGTTGTTGATCTTTCCGCCGATTGCGTTATCGTCATAACTGTAAACCCTGTATGTTCCGCCGATCATTGTGCCGTCGAGGGGGCAAAGCCATGCTGAAGCCTGGTAAGCGAAATTGTTATCATTGGTCTGGCCGACCGGATTGTTTTCAGGGAAACCGTTATTGTTGAAATACCTTGTGTAGCCGTCGCCGTCAAGCATCTGGAGTGAGTAGAAAATAAGATACGAAGTCATATTGGGTATCGGTAAAAGTTTTCCCGAGAGGCCGAATCCAAAATCCGCGGAAGCTGTAGGTTTAACACCTGTGTAGTTTGTACTACTGAGCATTCCGTTCCCGGGGTTGTCGCCAGGATACTGCACCTTGGTGTACAATTCGGTTGCGTCCTTGATAGGAAGAGCGTAATTCCAGAAAGCGATGTTTCCGAAATACACGGGCTGGAGACCGCAGTCGAACACGATAGCGCCGAGCTTGGTTGTGTTTGACTGGCCGGTTGCATCTACTGAGTCATAGCTGATCCTGAGAAGGTCGTAATCAAAGTAAGCGTACTTGATTATGCCTGCAGGGTTGTTGGTGGATGCGTTGGCGAAATCGAAAGTTACCCTTTCCTTGATCGGGTCGCCCCAGTAATCTGTGCCGAGGTCACCGCTGATGGTAAGATAAGCCCTTCCGAGGAAGAACTGGCCGCCCGGGTTAAAGAACGAGCTATTGTAGGTGGGCGAATACTCGCTATACTGCAGTGTGTTAGCGTCGAACCAGGTTTCTGTCTCAACTTTTATCGTTGCACCGGCGAACGTTGCGATTGAAACAAGAACCAGACATAACGTCAGAATCCTTTTCATGATCTATACCTCCAAAATTGATTTAATACATTAACTATAATAAAAACCGCAAATATTTTAAAGGGGCGGTATGAATACCCGATGAAGGAAATGTTAATTTTGGGTTAATTAAATGGAGTTTATTATCTTCGGGTATAGAAAACCTTTAAACAATTGCGCAATTTATTTCAGAATGGCATAATAAATATAATAAATATTAAATTAAGGAGCGTCATATGTCACCGGAAGTCATAAAGGGACCCCTGGTCGGCATAATAATGGGCAGCGATTCCGACCTCCCGGTAATGAAGGAAAGCGCCGAAATGCTTGCATATTTCGGCATACCTTATGAAATTACCGTCATATCCGCTCACAGAACGCCGGAAAGGGCGTTCGAATACGCCCGTTCGGCGGAAATTCGCGGTCTTTCCGTAATTATCGCGGGTGCCGGCGGGGCGGCACACCTTCCGGGGATAATAGCGGCATTGACGCCGCTGCCCGTGATCGGCGTGCCTATCCTGTCAAAGAGCCTGTCCGGGATGGATTCGCTTTTTTCAATTGTCCAGATGCCGAAGGGAATACCAGTAGCCGCTGTGGCGATCAACGGGGCTGCTAACGCCGGGATACTCGCTGCCGAAATGCTCGGAGCGGGCGGCAATGCGGATCTTAGAGGTAAAATAAAGGATTACAAGGCAAAATTGAAAGATGAAGTGGCCCTCAAGGCAAAGAATGTAGAAGAAAGTTTTAAAATTTTATAATACAGGCTTCATCGCAGAGACACAAAGTACATGGCGGATATATGAAAAAGATTTTTCTGTTTCCTCTTTTGATCATCCTTTCGATATTGACGGCCGCTTGCGCGGCCGGACCTATACAGAATTATACTCTTACCTATAATGCCAACGGGGCTTCCAGCGGCAGCGTCCCTGCCGATAATAACACCTATCTCCAGGATGCAACAGTTACTGTAATGAGCAGTACCGGAAACCTGTTAAAATCCGGATATTTCTTCTACAGCTGGAATACCCGGTCCGACGGGTCGGGTACGTCTTATCAGCCCGGAAATACATTCCAGATAGGTCCGGCAAACGTTATTCTTTACGCGGACTGGACTTCATCCGGATCAGTCTGGACATCTGCAGCCCTTCCCGACTTTGCCAACTGGACTTCTGCCGCCTACGGGAACAATACATTCGTCGCGATCGCGCAGTTAGGCACAGCAGCTCTTTCTTTCAACGGTTCGAGCTGGACTGCCGCATCCCTCTCCAATTTTTCCGACTGGTCCAGCGTAGCCTACGGCAACGGTAAATTTGTAGCGGTCGCATACGGCGGGACGACAGCAGCGACTTCTCCCGACGGTTCAAACTGGACGGTCAATCAAAACCTACCGGCTAATGCCGACTGGTCATGCGTGACATTCGGGGGCGGTAAATTTGTGGCTGTGGCTTACGGTGGATTGGCGGCGGCTTATTCAGCAGATGGGATCGGCTGGAATTATGCATCGCTGCCTTACTCTGCCAACTGGTCGTCGGTTGTCTACGGAGGCAGCGGTTTTGTCGCGGTAGCCTATGGCGGAACTGCGGCAGCGTATTCTCTCAGCGGCTCAAGCTGGGCGGCCGCTTCCCTGCCCGCATCGGAGAACTGGAGCTCTGTTGCTTACGGTAACGGAATTTATGTCGCTGTTGCGGAGTACTATTCAGCATACGCCAGTTCGCCCAACGGCTCGACATGGTCACCGCAAAATCTTCCCGCAGCTTCCGGCTGGTCAGGTGTAACCTATGGGAACGGAGGGTTTGTTGCCGTGGCCTACGGCGGCACGGCAGCGTTGACTTCGCCGGATGGCACGAACTGGTCATCTGCAACGCTTCCGGGTTCGGCGGGCTGGTCATTTATAACTTTCGGCAATAATTTTTTTATCGCTGTAGCCGACAGCAGTTCGATTGCCGCTGTTTCTCACTGAAATTAATTATCGAATTCAAGAATAATTCTGACTCCGTTCTCCCTTTCCATCCGGATTGTTCCTTTTAACTGTTTTGCAAACATGACGGCCCTCATGAGAGGCGCTGACAGCGATGATTTAAACCCACGTCAGAGACAGGTATAATTTTATTACTTTTTAATTTCATTTTCGAAATACTTAATTGTCTTCTTAAGACCCTCAAGCAGGGGAATTTTAGGTTCCCAGCCCAGCATCTCCTTTGCAAGAGTGATGTCCGGCTTGCGTTTTAACGGATCATCGGGAGGAGAAGGCATCCTGATAATTTTAGATTTTGAATTGGTAAGATCAAGAATAATTTCAGCTAATTCGATCACCTTGAATTCCCCGGGATTGCCGAGATTAACAGGCCCTATAATTTTGTCGTTCTTCATCATCATAAGGAAACCGTCTATAAGGTCATCCACATAGCAGAAACTCCTGGTCTGTTCTCCGTCCCCGTAAACAGAAATATCCTCGTTTTTCAACGCCTGGATTATAAAATTAGAAACAACCCTGCCGTCGTTTGAAAGCATCCTCGGTCCGTATGTATTAAAAATCCTTACAATCCGGATATCGACATTATTCTGCCTGTGGTAATCCATGAAGAGAGTTTCGGCGATCCTTTTGCCTTCATCATAACAGCTCCTTATACCGCCGGGGTTGACATGCCCCCAGTAGGTTTCCTTCTGGGGGTGTTCCAGGGGATCGCCGTATACCTCGCTTGTCGAAGACTGGAAAATCCTCGCATGAAGACGTTTGGCCAGACCGAGCATATTATAAGCGCCCATAAAATTCGTTTTGATGGTCTTTATCGGGTTTGCCTGGTAATGGACCGGCGAAGCCGGGCAGGCAAGATTAAAAATCCAGTCCACTTCCACCATCAGGGGTTCTATTATATCATGGCGGATTATCTCGAAATTTTTATTTGGGGTAAGGTGGAAAATATTTACCATCCTGCCGGTATAAAAATTATCGGCGCAGATGACATGATTACCCTCCGAAAGTAATTTTTCGCATAAAAAACTTCCAAGAAAGCCGGCGCCGCCTGTAACAAGCACATTTCTCATTATAATCTCCTGCAGTTAGTATTATATAATGATTTAACCGATTTTCCAATATTACACCTTTTGAAGGAACGAAACCGGCAGTTTACCTGTAAGTGTTATTGAGCAACAGGCTTACGACAACCCCGTCGACCGGATGTGTGAAATTATAGCCGAATATTGATGATTTTGAATTCTGCCAGTGAAAATCCCCGTTAATTCCTTTGACCCATGTATCTGAAAAATATGATAATACGCTGTTAGTTCCGTCCGTACTTCCGAAATCGAAACTGTTAAAAAGTCCTATGTTTCCGGTATAATCGATTCCATCCTTATAATCACGATTCGTGTAAATTTTATAAAATACCGGGGTGAAAAGATAGGTCCCATCCCCGTTATCGAGAGGCTGCCATCTTATTATATCGATCCTCGAAATATCGTAAAGATTGATGACTTTCAAGGTTTTTCCCTTGGCGATGCTATTAGCAGCATTGGTTAACTTCAGTTGAAGCGTATTCGTAAGGTACAGCATGCCGTTTGACATCGAACCGTCTGAAAATATTACTCCCGCCTTCATCATCACAAGATAACGCGGTTTCTCCGCAGGAGGTTCATTGACATCCGTAAAAGAGAAATTGGAGAAATCCGTATCAGACACCGCAGGTTCCGCAGGGCTTGACGGATCTGCAGGAACTATCAGCCTGTTCGTGTTTGTATAGACCTGTTTGCCGGCGCAGAACACCGGGACATTAGAGAATAAAACTAGAACCGTCAAAGATAAAATAAATAATCTCTTATTGTTTTTCATCTTTATTTTATCGGCAGGGGAATAGGCGAGGTTTACAGTGCGGGGCAGCGGAGGGCTGCTTATTGAATAGGGGCTTGATTAATATCAACAGATTTTTAAACTCTCCGTGCCTCCGCTTCTCCCTGTGAATTTAAACCAGTCTGCCCTGCGCGATCTTCACCACCTTCCCGCCGACGTTCACGGTAATTTTCCCGTCCTCCACTCCCGCTTTGAGATAGAGAAGCGATTTCCTGCAGATTTCATAGCCCTGCTCGACCTTGATATCGATGCCGCCGGTTTTAAAGTAACCGTGTTTAACAAGATATCCGGCCAGGCATCCGTTTGCACTTCCTGTAGCCGGATCTTCGGGAACGCCGTAGATGTCGGCGAACATCCTGCAGTTGATCTGATTGCCTTTGTCATAAGTTTCAGGGCAAAAGATAAAAACCGGCCGGGCAGGCCGGCCGTCTGCGTCCCTGAAAAATTCCCGGTAGCATGCCATATTTATAGATGCTTTTTTGACGGAATTCAATGTTTTTAATGGTATTATCATGAACGGAAGTCCGGTCGATACTTCCTGGACCGGGTAATTCATATCTATCTCTTCGGTACCGAGATTGATGATCTTCGCAACCTCCCCCGCTTCATAGACCTGACCGAATTCCGGCTCCCTCTGGCGCATCCAAAGTATTCCGTTATCAGGGTTTCCCATGAAAGTTACCGGGATCTTACCGGCCTTTAAATTCAGGTCTATTTTCCCCTGAAATTTTCCGGGCATCTCAGTCCCGATTATATAAGCCGTTCCGAGAGTCGGATGACCGGCAAAGGGCACTTCCCCGGCCGGCGTAAAAATACGTACATTATAGCCTGCGCTATTATCCGTGTATTTCAGGATGAATGTCGTTTCTGAAAAATGGAACTCGGAGGCTATATCCTGCATCCGGGTATCAGGAATTTCTTTATCTAACAATACTACCGCTAACTGGTTGCTCGAGTATTTCTCATGGCAGAAAACATCGACTATGAAATATTCCATATAAAACTCCAATTTCCGCTGAGAAGATTACGGCCTTGTTACACGGTAAATTTCATATATCCCGGTATTTGGATTTTTCATGTGGTAATAAAGAGATTTTCCATCCGGCGATAAAGCTGGACCTTCAACAATCCCGGTAATTGCGCTTACCAGCTGCGGAGCGCCGAATACATCGCTTATATTTGAGCGCGCAGCCCGATAGATGCCGAACACTCCTGTTTGTGTATTATATTGAGTGAAGAAGAGTTCCAGACCATCGGCAGATATATCGGCAGCGTAAGAGTAATTACCGCTGTTTACATTGGCCATTATAGCAGCGCTGTCGGGATCTATAGTAAAACCGCTGCCGGATTTTTCAGCAACGACTATAATTGAAGTTGAAGGAATGCCGGTCCCGCTTGTAAAGTCGCCCTCGCTTAGATAGAGAGTAGATCCGTCAGGGCTTACATCGATATCGTAGTATAGAATAAGCAGTGTGCTGATTGTAAGGCTATTCAACGGCGTAATACCGGTAACAGTGCTGCCGTTCCAGGAACCTCCATAAAGAGTAGCGTACGAAGCCGGTGGATTGTAATTGGCCATAGCAATGTAATAAAAGTTGCCGGAATTGTCTATCGCAGGCGTTCCTGTAACTGCGGTAAGGGAATTAATAGCTGAAATAGGCCCCTGATAATGAAAATGGGTATCATCGATCCGGGTTGCGTAATAAACGGCTTTATATTGAGCGTTGTTGTTGAAGAAAAGGTAATTACTGTCGCAGCTGATGAAAGGCTCCATAGCATCGCCAGAGTACCCGCTGATTGTAACCGGTTCAGGGTTGCTCAAGCCTGTATAGGTGCCTGCTCCGGGTGAAGTGCCTCCGTTTGAAGTGACGCTGCAGCCGGATAAAACCGCTATGGCTATTATGGCAATAACAGCCGGTGTATGTTTCATAACGCCCCTCCGGGAAATTAAATTTTACAATCGGAATAATATAGCATCGCTTATTATAAAAAACAATGAGTTTTTGATGCCATTTATTTCTATTCCATAAATACTTCCCGGTTTAGTTTAATTTTTTTTTATTTGTCCGATATAAATTAAAGCAGGTAAGAAAAATAATTCAGGTAAGCCTAAAACAAGGATGTTGAAAATAATAACCAAGGAGGGTTACTATGGGACCGGCAATGGATTACCTCAAATCATTCAGGGAGCTTCTTAAACTTGAAGCTAATTATCTCTCGAGTCTTGTATCACAGGAAGAGGATAAGTATGAGGCTTTAAAGCAGGTGGATGTCACGAGCCTCATGAAGATCAACAATGAGGAGGATGACATTCTTCACAGCCTCGCTTCAATCGAGAAAAAAAGGAAGGAGCTGATTCAAACCCTCTCAAAAACTTACAGTTTCGATCAGAATTTATCTCTTTCGGAGCTTTTCAACCACATATGTTCTGACGATGACTCAGCTATAAAAGAAGAGCTTATGGGCCTGCGGACCCTGATCAAGGATGAAATAGGAAAACTCCAGATTTCCCTGAAGGAAAATTCAAATATTATTCAGGCAAATCTGGAAATAATCGGACTTACATTAAATTTCGCCAACAGGAATGCTCAAAAAGAAACATATGACTACAGAAATAAAAAAGAAAGCAGGGAGAGCATTTATTTGATCAACCAGTTGGCATAATTACCGCCAAGCTAAGGAGTTAAATATGTTGTCTACATTTTCCGGTATAGAAATCGGTAAAAAGGGGCTTATAGCCAACAACGCGGGGCTTGAAGTCACCGGCCACAACCTGTCAAACGTTGAGACCGAGGGTTATTCCCGACAGAAGGTGAATCTCACAACCTTCGTGCCGATTTATGAACCGAGCGCCAACCGGGTGGAAACTCCCGGCCAGTACGGTACAGGTGTCGTAGTTGAGGACATCCAGCGGGTAAGAGACCAGGCTATCGACGACAGGATCAATTTTGAAAAGGGCGGCCTCGGATACTGGGAAGCAAAACAGCAGTTTCTTCATCAGATAGAAATGGTCCATAATGAGCCTAACAAACCCAATATAAGGACAGTCCTCGATGATTACTGGGAAAGCTGGCAGAAAGTGGCTTCGGACCCGACAGAAAGAGCTTCGAGAGAGGAATTGGTACAGAGGACAAAGGTGATGGCGGAGACATTCAAGCATACTTACGATTCGCTCTCCGACCTGAGAAAGAATGCCGACAACCTTATCGGCCAGGGAATCAACGATATCAATCACATGGCCTCTGAAATAGCCTCATTGAATACGCAGATAGTCAAGTCTGAAACCATGGGGGACAAGCCTAATGATCTGTATGATAAAAGGGACCTCCTGGTAGAAAAATTATCCAAATCCGTGGATATCAGGGTGGAAAGAAACAACAAACATGAACTGATCGTTTACATTGGAAGCGAAAATCTGGTCCAGGGCGATATATCTCATAAAATAAACGGCGCAGGAAATCCGGCTAACGAAGGCTACCTCGACGCTCTCTGGGATGACGGAAGAAAGGTAAAGCTCGGAATGGGGGGTCTTGCCGGACTTTTCTCGGCCCGAGACGACGATCTGAAAAGTGCGATCCAGAATATCGATTCCCTTGCCCTGAACCTGACTGACGCTACAAACGAGATACACAGGGACGGATTCGGGCTTAATCTTACAACGAATAACGATTTTTTCAAGACCCTGCCAATTTCTCCCTATGCAAACGGCAATTATGATTTCAATAATACGGGACAGGTCAACGGGACAGCCTTATTCAAAGTCAGCGGAACAGAAAAGGTAAGCGGGAATACAGCCGTAGGTTCCGCAGGAACCCTCAACTTCGGCCCTTCAACCCCTAACGGCCAGGACATAGTTATAAACTATAAACCGGGTGATAAGGTCAAAGACGTCATGGACAGGATCAACCAGTCCAATGCCGGGGTTGTCGCATACCTTAACCACAGGGATGAACTGACTTTCAAGGCGAAATCTCCGGGTAATGACGCATATCCCGCCTTCACCCTCAGGCATGTAGAGGACAATGGGAATTTTCTTACAGGGATAACAGGGATGTTAGCCGCTTCGGGAGCGCAGGGGGCTTTCGATTTCCATAATGTCGGCGATATAGTTAAATTCAACGTACCAGCTTTCAATATTTCTCTGACTCCTGAAAAACACCCTTCGGCATGGCTTGATATTGACGACAAGATAGTGGCAAACCCCGACAGCATCGCCGCTGCGGCAGGCCTGGATACGACAGGGAGCGGGAAACCAGACAGGATAAACGGGATAAGCGATAACAGGACGGCTATTGCCATAGCAGATCTCAGGCAGAAACCACTCATGTTCGAAACCCGCTCAACTATGGGGGATTTTGTAAAATCTATGATAGGCGATATAGGCACACGCTCCGAATCCGCTAAAATCAATATGGATAAAAACGGGGCGGTTGTGGACAGCCTTGTCAATCTCCGGCAGGAAGTCAGCGGAGTTAACATTGATGAGGAAATGACAAAAATGCTCATGTTCCAGCATGGTTACAATGCATCGGCAAGGCTTGTCAGCACGGTAGACAGGATGCTCGAAACATTGATACACATGGGAGCATAGGCCGACTGGCACATAGGCCGACTGGCATGAGTAGCGCTAAAATCTCTTCGCTCTTTAAGCGCTACTAAGGAGGAGGTATTTATGATCGGAAGAGTTACACAGGGATATATGGTCAGCGATTTTAACAATAATCTCCATGCAAGGGAGGAAGAGCTGCAGAAATCGCAGAATCAGCTTTCTACAGGCTACAGGGTCAGCCTCCCTGGAGAAGACCCGGTCGCAACTATAAATTACATGGACTATGATTCAAGGCTTAAAGAAATAGGAACTTACAAATCGATAGTCGACAATGCCAAATCAAAGATCAATATGATAGATTCTTCCCTTGACAGCGTTACTCAGGTCATCCAGAGGCTCAGGGAGCTTGCAGTCCAGGGCGCTAACGGGACGTACACAAAGGAAGAAAGGCAGAATATGGCGGTTGAAGTCGATCAGCTTCTCAGGGAAGTTCTTCAGCAGTCCAATTCAACATACAAGGACAATGCTCTTTTCGGCGGTACAATGACAGACGAACCCCCTTTCAAGGCTGTTTTAGCGACTGATCCCGAAACCGGGGAGGAATTTCTCCAGGATGTAAGGTACATCGGCAATAACCAGACTCAGGTTGTTGAAGCGGACAGGGGTGAAAAAATCGAGGTAAACCAGCCCGGGAACCAGATATTCTGGTCAAATAATATGCAGGTATATTCTACACAGTCGGTTTCTGGATATACCGCCTCTAAAGATTCCAAAATAATCATAGACGGAAATACAGTAGATATAAGAACAGGCGATAATCTCGATATTATCGCGGACAAGATAAATAAATCCGGCTCCGCGGTGAAGGCATCCATCCAGACAAAGGGTGAGCAGAGCTATTTCACAATAGAGAGTACATCGCCCCACCAGATATCTCTGATGGATTCGGAGGGAGGAACTGTCCTCCAGGACCTTGGGATGATCGATCATGGGATGAATCCGCCTTATAACTATTCGCCTGCGGCAAGGGTTTTCACAGGCAGCATTTTCGATGCGATGATAGAGTTCAGGAAATCACTTCAGGCTGACAATGTTTTCCAGATCGGCGGTACGGCTCTCGGCCAGATAGACAGTTCGCTTGATAATATATTGAAGTTCCGCGCCCACATGGGAGCGGTATCCCAGAGGCTTGACTCCATCAACAACAGGTTCGGAACGGACGAGGTTTACCTGACGGATGCTAAAGATCAGTCAATAGGTACGGATATTTCAAAGGCGATGACGGAAATGAAGATGCTCGAATTCTCTCATGATGTCGCTCTCAACATCGGAGCAAGGATCCTCCCCAGGACTCTCCTTGACTTTCTGAGATAGTTTGAGTTAATTTATGTCATCCTTTAATTATTTGAATATTTTAGTTAATAGTTATACAGTATATTGGTTATAAACGGAGGAAACCGTGGAAACGATTAAGACTAAGGCTTACGGTGAGATCAAGGTGGCGGAAGACTCCGCGATCAGCTTTAAGCGCGAGATTCTTGGTTTTGAAAATTACCGGTATTATTATCTGATAGAAATGGGCGACCTGCCCAACTTTTACTGGCTGCAGTCCAAGGATGAATCTGAACTTGCTTTTATTGTTGTCAATCCCAGGTTATTCAAGCCCGACTACCAGCTCCAGATCGATGAAATCGATAAAGGCCTCCTCGAAATAGAGGAAGGCAACGAATTGACGGATTTTGTTATTGTCAACATACCCGAGGATATCAATAAAATGACCATGAATCTTCTCGGCCCGATCGTTATTAATGTCGATAAAAGGGTTGCAATCCAGGGTATTTCCCTGAACAACGATTACGGTACTAAAGTAAGGATTTTCCCGACGGTTGAGGAAGAAGTTACGCAAACCCGCAAAGAACAGGCAAACGCTGCAAAAATTTAAAGAGGGGAAACAGAGTGCTGGTTTTATCAAGACGCGAAGACGAGTCCATAATCATAAACGATGATATAGAGATTAAAGTCATCGGCGTCAAGCAGGATCAGGTAAAAATCGGAATCGTCGCCCCTAAAACCGTTAAAATATTCAGAAAAGAAATTTATGATGAAATACAGAGCGCTAACATAGCCGCGGCAAACGCCGCCGGAAAGGTTGGAGATCTGAAGGAAGCTTTGTCCCAGAAAGAAAAAAAGGGGGAGTAATGATTACTAAGGAAAAATTAGAAATGCTCCAATTTTATAATAAAGGCCTGGAACTATACAGGCTGAGAAAATTCGGCGAATCGAGAGATCTTTTTAAAAAATGCCTTGAGATACTTCCCGGAGACGGACCTTCGAAGATTTATGTTGAAAGGTGTGATGCTTTTATTAAAAACCCTCCTCCTCCCGACTGGGATGGCGTTTTTGTCATGACTACAAAATAAGGAGGAAGATATGCCCCAGAATATAGATCCCTATAAGGATTACCCGACAACCACAACGCTCAGCGACACATCGCTCTTTGACGGTATAATACGTTTTAAAAATTCTCTCAGGATCGACGGAGATTATACCGGAAAAGTCGACGCTGACGGTCTGCTCGTTCTCGGCCCCAAGTCAAAGCTGAAAGGCGACATTATCTGCGATGAAGTAATCATAGGCGGAGAAGTCAGGGGTAACGTATATGCCAGAAGACGCCTCGAACTTCTGGAAAGCGCAAAACTTTACGGCGATATTAAAACGGCCAAATTGAAAATTGCAGACGGAGTTGTTTTCGAAGGTCAATGCGAAATGGTACAAAAATAGTTAAAACGAGTTGACAGATTCTGTCTTTAAAAGTAAAATAAAAATTCATGAAATAATTGGCCTTGCCGTATGGAGGTAAGCTATGGTTAATGTTGAGAAAAAGGGAGAAGTTGTTGTTTTAAAAGTATCGGGAAGGCTTGAAATAAACCAGGCTCTGGAACTTGAAGAAATTATCAACGCTCAGATCAACAGCGGAAGTAAATATTTTGTTTTCGATCTCGGAGACGTTCATTACCTGTCTTCGAGCGGCATCCGCGTCTGCATCGCCACTCTCAGGCAGCTCAAGGACCTCAAGGGAAGGATGATATTATCAAATCTAAGTTCGAATGTTATTAAAACCCTCAAAATTGTTGAACTTGACGGCCTTTTCGAAATAATAAATTCTGCTGAAGATGCGGTCGATAAAGTACTAAAGTAAATGAGTTTCCGGTTAATTCTAGCCCTTCTCGGTTTTCTTATCTTAGTCGGCGGCCCTTCTATCTGGCTGTATTATAATATCGTCAAAAGAAAGAATTTATTGACAAGCCTGTTAAGACAGCCCAAGGAGAAAAGATTTTTCTGGTACAGGCTCCGGACTTCGGGGTTCAGCGTAAAAGCAAGCAACAGGGTAAAAGAAATAGATTACACATCGAACGGCCAGTTTAAAAACGTTTCATTAAAAGCTGATTTTTTAATCACAAAAAAGTCGAGGAGATATGTCGGGTTATTCGCCCCTGTTTACGATGAAAAGGAATATCTGAAGCATTTGCTCGCCTACGCCTCTGTCTTTGATACGAACGGAGTTATCTTCTACAATGAAAAGGAAAGAAACATTTCAGTCTGGGAATTGAACTAATTTCCTGCAAAAAGTCCATGCTCATAAGGAAACGGCTCAAGGGCCCTGGGAAGAAGGCCGTTGACATACGCCAGGAATAATCCGTAATTAACGGCTGCTATGCCGTTCCGTTTCAAAATATCAAGCTCTCCCATCAGGCTGTTCCTGGTTGCCATACACCCGCCGCAGGCTATTACAAGGGAATATTTCTTCAACTCCTGTTCATCGGGAAGCTTATGCACGAATTCAAATTCGACCTTCGACTGTATCATTTGCCTGAAAAGCCTCGGTATTTTCACAGTGCCTATATCGTCGGCCTGCTTGTGATGAGAGCAGGCTTCAAAAACTATAACCCTGCCGCCGGACGGGAAATCCTTAAGGGCAGAGAGGCTCCTGACAAAATAAGGAAGGTCCCATTTTTTTCTCGCAAATAATATTGAAAAAGACGTCATCTTTTGGAAGGGAGCTATATCTGCAGCAACTTTATTGAATACCTGGCTGTCGGTTATGACAAGTCCGGGTTTTATGGACAGGTTGTCATAAAAATATTTCAATTCCCGTTCCTTGACTATGAGAGCCGCGCAGTCCCTGTCAAGAAGATCCCTGATAGTCTCAACCTGGGGTAGAATCAGGCGGCCTTTCGGAGCGGCAAGATCTATCGGCGTTACAAGAATAACAAATTCATTTTCCCTGACCAGCCCCTCTACAGGGGTCAATTCCCTCACCAATGTATGAGCATGGACAATGATCTTTTCCCTTAATCTCTCAATCCCGGTTTTATTGATATTATCAACTGCGATGTAACCCGCTTTTCCGGAAGTAATTTTTCCAAGCCATTTCATTTTTTTTTCGTTAACAGCAAGATCTGAAAAAGTCGCAGCAATTATAAATTTCCTGTTCTGATCAATAAGATTATCGAGAACTTCCTCCTCCTGAACCGTTTGTTCCATGTCTCTTCTCGTTACTAATACCGGCAGATCGGCCTCGCTCAGACGCTCCAGGGTCTTTAATATCCTGAGCTCTCCTAATTCCCCGGTATCGTCGAGGCCTGCGGTATCTGTTATAGCGACTGGACCCAGCCCCGCCATCTCCATGCTTTTTGTAACGGGATCGGTCGTTGTGCCTGCAACCCCGGATACTATGGAAACGGGTCTTTCAAAGAGATTATTCATCAGGGAAGATTTCCCCGTGTTTCGCAGGCCGATCAGGACTATCCTCAGCTGTTCGGACAGCGGCGTACCGGTTATGCTCATTTTCCTCTCCCTGCGGAAAGGGCTATAGATGCAATGAGGTCTTCGTAATTATTTCCTATAAATACCGTTCCCCTGTAAACCGCCGCTAATTTAACTAATTGCGGCATACCGATCTGTTCGGATTCGAGAAATATAGGTTCTACATAAAGTATGTCTTTTCCGATAGGTATGAACTTGATATTCCCCCTGAACACTTTTGAGCCCTTCTGGCTCCACAGGGTAAAGAAGCTCGACATCCTGTCATCCTGGTTTATTTTCGTTTCTATCTGCATCGGCCCATAAACCGAACCGGTCTCTTCGGGATAATAAAGCGCCAGGTTCATTCCCCTGGAATAATATGCCATCATCCATCCTGAAATATTTTCCCTGCCCCTGGGAGTAAAAGGTTCGATGATAGAAAAATGCATATCATAATTTGTCTTAAAATCATCGGTTTTGAAGCTTGAAAGCATGTAATACGGTTCGAAATTGGTCACATGTTCCCCGTAAATATGCTTGGGAATGTCCCAGACATTGTCACCGTTATAAAAACTGTCCTCGTTATCAGTATGATAACGGCACATAACCTCCGACTGGAGCCGGAAGAGAGAGTGGGGGTAACGGAAATGGGCTTCAAGGCCTGCCGGAATTTCAGACTGGAAAACCAGGGGAAATATCTTTTTATAGGACATCGCGATAGGATCATTATCGTCGACTAAATAAAAATTAATATCTCCCGAATATGCGTCTACCGTTACTTTAACTGAATTCCGGATATAATTTATCCTGCCGAAGGGCGTATCGAATTTCTCCGCAAGGGGAAACCTGTCGCTGACAGTATAAGCATCTATGATCCAGACAAGCCTGCCTTTTAAAATTACAGGATAAGGATCGCTATCGTATTTCAGGTAGGGAAAAGCAGTTTTAATACGTTCGATAATATTATTATGGAACATAATCCTCGAATCTTTTGTAATGTAGCTTGAGAGGAGAATGTTTTTTTCTCTCAAGACAATGCTGAAAAGCAGTTTCGAGAATATATTTCCTACCGGGACCCCCCTTTCAAGGGAATAACGGTTGGTGATCCTGTTGGTTTCAGTAGTATATTCGAATTCATCAGCCTTTGTATTGATTATAATATAGCGGGAGGTAAGCTCACCGAAATATATCTGCGGAAAAACCAGATCAAATATGGGATATTTAGCCGGCCTGTCGATGCCTCCTACCCAGAAAACAGGGCTGCCGTCCTTATCTATAATATGCGCCGGAGAAACAACAACCCCATGTCCATGGGTATATCTCAGATGTATATTGTCCCAGTTTAGCGCCTCCGGAGGAAGATTTGAAATATTCAGCTCTCTTGCTGCTATTAGAACCTGAACCAGGTTTGTTTCTGACGGAGCCGCAGGTACCATATATGAGTCCACATCTACGTCGGCGAAATCGAAATATGTCTTGATGGATTGAACCTGGTCGACTACCTTTTTATACGGATCGCTGTCCCAGATCCTGAGCGAGTCTAACGATGTTGAAAGGCTTTTAATGCTGTTATCGAGAACCGGATAATAAACAGTTGTAAAGACCAGTCCGAAAGAGGTCCTGGTAGCGTCGATACGGTATTTCACAAACGGCCTCTGGAGCATAAGTTCATTGGGTTTTACAAAATAGTTTTCCATAATCAATGGGAAAAGGCCTGTCAGGCCAAAATAAAGAAGGCCGATAAGAATTGCAGAGGCAAAAACCTCGGCGATCCTGAGCCCCTTCAGAGACCTTAATATAAGGAAGAATAAAACAAGAATGACTAGAGCGCTCCAGATGACCGCGCCGAGGGCAAGGGCATAAAATTCCGAAAAGCCGACCCCGATTTTCATTTCGGGCTGGCTGACAAGGATCTCCATAACACAGAGCAGGTAAAATAATACCCATAAAACCATGCACAATGAAAAGATAAACGCTGTTCCGAATTTGAATCTGATTTTAGAACCGGCCGCTGACTGCCTGTTCCCGGAGAGGATGATATCGAAAACAAGTGTAAAAGTTATTATTATATTGAAAATGAAGAGCAATTGTCTGAGCAGCGGAAGTATGCCGATGTAAAAATAGGCGTTCAGATGGAAAAAAGGATCCGAATACCCTCTCATCGCCTCGAATGGATCTATGAGCAGCATCTTCCAGTTAGCTAATCCGTAGAATGCGCATGAAAGGCAGAGTGCAATGATCATAAAATTGAGGAGAGAATTCTTTTTTAATCTCCTGAGTATATAAAACCAGCCACCTGTTATAAAAAGTGAAACGATCATGGGTACAATAAACGCCATTGCCTCTAAAACTGCGGCACCGGTGAAAACACCGGAAAAACCCGTATTTACCAGCCAGAGCCAGTTGACAATCCATTGAAAAAAGAAAAGCCAGCCTGCCGTGAATAAGGCCGCCGCTATAAGGATCAAAAGAATAAAATAAAATATAAACTTTTTCATCATTTTTTAATTTCTATAAACGATTTTTCTGAAACAAGGACATCAACCGGATAATCCTTATCCGTATGCGGAAGTTCGTCGAGTATCTGGAAATCATAACAGACCCCTATGATTTTGTTTACCCTGCGGCTCATCAGAAACCTGTCAAAAAAGCTTTTTCCGTAGCCTATCCTGCTTCCGTCTTTCCCGAAAGCAATCCCGGGAATAATTGCGAGGTCGATATTATCATTGAACGGCTTTGTATCAGGTTCGGGAATATTATAAGCGCCGGGCTTGAAATCAAAGTAAAGGTCGTCGACTATATACGGAACGATATCCTTATAACCTATAAGCTTTGGGAACAGCACTTTTTTTTTATCCATGTATAAATCCCTTGCGAGTGGAAGCAGGTCCACTTCATTATTTATCGGGACATAAAGCAGTACTGAATTCTCATTTCCATTTATCGCTTTTAAAAGCCTTTTGATTACAGCACCCGACATGATTTCCACATCCTCTTTTGCCAGGGCTTTTCTCATTTCGAGGTATTTCCCGCGTAATGCTTTTTTCTTTTCAAATATCCCGTCCTGCATGTCACTTCGCCTTATTGGTATCCGCTTTTTCCACGGGCTCTTTTTCGAGCTCCTTGACCGCGTCATTAATATAATCGCGGAGATTCTGCGGAGCTTTATCAATCAATAAAAGAAGAACATGTACGGATGTCCTCGACCTGTGCGCCGTAATGGAATCAACGAGAGCTTTAACAACCCTTCCGTCGGAATAATTATCTATCAAAGCCGCATACTGGTGCATATATTCGAGCGCTACTTTTGAATCGGAGAGATCTCCAAGCGCCTGCAATACGCAAATCAGGCTTACATCGTCCTTGACTTCCCTGAGCAGCTTAGAAAGCGTTACGGCGTCCCCGTCATCCCCGATTTTTCCGAGGACCAGGACTCCCATGTCGAACAGATATTTGTATTCGGCCCTCTGCAGCGCTTTTCCCTGGTTTACTTCAGGATTGCTTTCGCCGACTATTTCCTCAACCTTGGGCTTTGCCGCGGATATTTTAAGAATGCCTATCCTTTTCAGGGCTGAAAACTCAACCTCGAGATCTTTGTCGTCAAGACTTGATATGAGCATATTCGTGTCGCTGACATTCATATAACCCTGATCATATTTACTTTTATGCGGATATTCAGTTATTTGATAGGAATAACCCTTGATAAAGCAGACTATTAATAATGCCGCAGCGACTTTCCATTTTTTGTTCATAAAATTCCTCCTTTTTTATATCTATTCGTTAAACTGGTCGAGATCGAGATGCAGGTAGGATCTCTTTTCAAGCATCAACCCTAAAGGGCTTAAATCTCCCTCGGATAGAAGAAAATGAGCCGCGCTGCTGAAGTTATAAGCGTCTTCAATCACTTCGATCGTCTTTTTGCCGTCGGCGTACCTTTCCCCGTCGATTTTTTTATCGAATTCAAGAACCTGGGACGCATTGACAATTATCTTTCCGCCGCGCTGATAATCGCTCAATATAAAGAGAATTTTCTTCGAAAACTCCTCGAAAAATTCCCTCGCTTCCTTGCGCATCGACCTCGAAAGCTGGCTTCTCTGAAGCGAATACTGGTTCGACCTCGAAGACCTCTCCTGAAGACTGACTAATGCGTCATTTTCCATCTTCTTGATCTCTTTTATAATTTTAAGGTATCCGTTCACGTTTTCCAGGATGTGGCTGAGTTTATAATAGGAATCGAGCAATTCCCTTTTCATATCGCTCCTCTTACCGTCAAGAAAAGCGATATTGAGCACTATCTTATTCGAATTGAACAGGAAGGAAAATTCCTTGTCAAAATAATCAGTCAGGCAGAGAGTAATAAAAACCCTGTCTTTAAGCTGGAAAAGAGATCTGATATCATGTGCTTCATTGAAGGAGTTCAATATCTTCCGGAGCTTGATATTGTTTTCCATGATCTGCAGGCCTTTCCTGATCGGATCGCTTTTACCCGCATCGATAGTTTCGGACTGCTGATCTTCTTCCTCCTGACCTCTTTGATCTGATCCCGCCTCTTTAACAGATTTCTCCTTTTTCAAAGCCCCTGCGAGTTCAGCCTTCCATTTCCCGGTGTAATAGCCTATGACGTCTTCCTCATTAAATTTAAGATAATTTTTAAAACTTTTACTCCCTTCGATCATGTCGTTCTTATAATACCAGTCTATCAATGAAAAAAGCTTCGGATAGACTTTCAGAAACACATAATCTATATTCGAATTCAGCTTCCTGATATTATCGAAGGTAACGGCCGGATCCATCCCGCGGATATTTTTTTCCGAAACAAGGGCGCTTTCGACGGCATTTTTCAAATATGCATGATAGGGCTGAATGATAAAAATTGATTTGAATATCTGTATCAGGATCCCCTTGATGTTCTTTACAAGCTGCCTTGAGTTTCTCATAGCTCCGATCTGGTCGAACAATTCGGTGCTGTAAAGATTATCGAACCTGTATATCAATTCATAATTATAAGGAAAAATATTATCTAAAAAAGAAGCTTTCTTGATCTCATTTACAACTAACTTGTCCTGGTAAAGCACGGATGCAAGTATCATCCTCGAATCCATCAAAATATTCTGAAACTGGTAAAGGATAAGTTCGCGGAAAGAATTTTTAAAATGTTCACCATTAAGGGCTAGAATTCCGCTAAGGACACAACCCATTTTCGATGAAAACCTTTCAATCCACTTATTGACAGGGTTGTCTTTTTGATTACCCGGCATGAATGAAGATTTTTTTTTGCCCCGCCTCTGCCGCAGCGTTTCTTCGCCGAACCTCAGCAAAATCGAGTCCCTTTCCTTTAAAATATTCTCTTTAGCAATTTTTTCTTTTTTTGATTCACCCTGCTTTTCCTGCTGTTTTCTACCCTTTTTATTGATATCGACGACCTTTCCGCCGGCTTTTACAAAT